>JGI20214J51088_10000725_pt1 | contig 22609 bp, 16 predicted proteins | sample WetSurMetagenome_FD_51088 | JGI IMG/M metagenome (IMG submission 51088) | reverse complement strand
TTTTCTTTGGCCTCACCAAGAGATATATTGTTAAGATCAGCGCTTACTGTAACATATCTTTGCTGCGATTCCCTTTTAATCTCAATTGGCCCAAATCCCTGGCGTATTTCTGAAACATCAGAAAGTTTAACCTGGGTACCCAGCAAGGTCGTTAGAGTTATATTGTCTAATGACGCAAGGTCCGATCTGCTTCCTCGATCGTACCTGATCATGATGTCAAAATCTTCACCTCCCTCAGAAATTGCACCTGCCTCAGCACCGTAAATGCTTTGTCTTATCTGAAGCGCAATCATAGAAGAATTGAGGCCTATGCTTGAAGCTTTCTTTCTGTTAATAATGATCTGGTAGTCTTCTTTCCCGGCATCTGCACTTGACTCAACATCAGTCATCCCGGGGATAGCCTCTATTTTACCTTTGATTATTGAAGCGGTTTGTTCCAGTAACGCAAGGTCTTTACCACTGATTTTAACTTCCACAGGTTTTGCATTGCCAAGAATAGCTGACTCAAGAATATTTCCTGAAGTGATATGAAACTTATCAATTTCAGGTATTGCTATCAGCTTGTCACGTAACATATCTCCAATTTCAGCGGCGCTACGGTCACGTTTGTCAGGCAGTGTCAAATGGCAGAGAACAGTTCCGATATTCTTACCTTCTGCGAATCCCACTGTTGAGAGCAAGCCATCACGTGTCTGTCCGGAAATGGAGGTAATGGATCCCGGAATTTTTTCCGGAATATTATCATTCATCAACTGCATAATTTTTTGTGCAACCCTGTCGGTTTCGGCAGCACCTGTTCCTGCTTCTGTCTGGAATGAGACAATCACATCACCGGCATCAAACATAGGAAGGTAATCACTACCAATATACTTTGTACCAAATAGGGAAGCTGCAAGTAGAAATACTACAGTTATTATAACCAGGCCCTTATGGTGAACTGACCATCCAATAAGTTTCTTATATGCATTTTCAGCGACCATAAAAATCTTTTCACTGGTCCCGAATATTCTGTATCCCTTTCTATTTTCATTCTTTTTCTCCTCTTTCTTAAGCAATCTTGAAGAGATCATTGGTGTAAGGGAAAGAGCAGCGATAAGGGAGGCTAAAAGTGTAACTGCAGTAAGCGCTGCAAGCTGTTTAAAAAATATTCCTACTACTCCCCCCACAAAGATCAGGGGAATAAAAACAACAAGCACAGTAGAAGTAGATGCAACAACAGCAAGTCCCATCTCACTCGTCGCAAATATTGCCGCTTCTCGTGGACGCTCACCACGTGCAATATGTTGTGTTATGTTTTCAACAACAACGATTGCATCATCAACAACCAATCCTATTGCAATGATTAGTGAGAGCATTGAAAAGATGTTAATGGTCCATCCCGCAGAATACATGAATATGAACGCAGCGACAAGTGAAAATGGAATTGTCAGGGTAACAATAAGGCTGCTCTTCCAATCCCTCAGAAAGGCCACAACAATCATTATCACAAAGAGTAGGGCCCACCATAAGGTATCACTCAGACTCTTTAAAGACTGTGTAATGATCTCTTCCTGAGCGAGAGTCTCCCCAATTTTAATGTCCGCTGGCAATCCAGGCTGAATCTCTTTCATTTTGGCTCGGACAGCTTCAACAACGTCAAGAGAGTTTTTTCCAGACTGTTTTTGAATCATAATAACTGCCCCCATATCAGTATTTGTTCTGGCAAACTCATCCGATTCAAGATAACCATCCTCAACTGTAGCGACATCAGACAAACGAACAAGCTTACCAAGGAAATTTGTGACCGGTATCTGGGCAAGTTCTTCTGTTGAGGTAATATCTGCAGGAATTCTTATCGGAAAGTCATTAATACCAACTTTAATATTTCCTCCCGGAATGCTGATATTTTCCATTTTCAGGATAGTGGCTAATCCAGCAATAGAAAGGTTGTAAGCATCAAGTTGAGCAGGATTTACATTTACTTTTATTTCTCTTTCAGGTTGGCCAAAGTAAATAACAGAACCTACACCATCAACCTTTCTGAGAGGGCTGGCAATGTTATCTTCAAGGATCTGGCTTAGGCCGTTATAGTTATCCGTTGCCGTTACAGTATAGATAAGAACAGGCATCATTGAACTATTGATTTTATAAATGATCGGCTCTCTGGCTCCTTCCGGCATACGGCTTTTAACAAGCTCCATCATATCACGTGTATTGTTTGCAGCCTGAGTAATATCTGATCCCCAGTTGAATTCCAGGGATACGAGTGAGACGTTTTCCCTTGATGTAGATTTTATACTCTTAAGATCCTGGACCCCTGATAATTGTGTTTCCAGAACTCTGCTGACCTGATCTTCAACTTCATTTGCTGAAGCGCCAGGATAGACTGTAAGGACTGTTAGTGATGGCAGTTCCATTGCCGGCATTACATCGAGGGGCAGCATCTTCAAAGATACCAGACCAAACAGCAGTATTGCCATAAAAACCATTACTGTTGTTACCGGACGGTTTACTGATAATTTTGGTAATTTCATTGTACTTAGCTTCCTGTTACTTAATCTCTATCAACGATCCATCGTTTATTTTCTCTTTCCCGCTTACAACAATAATTTCACCGGCAGTGAGACCATCTACACCTGTCCATATTGTGTCAGTAAACAGTTTTGCAACTTTCTGTCTTTTTACCTTATCACCTTCAACAATAAACAGATAATCGTCAGATGTACCTGGCTGCCTGTAAACTGCATTCAGGGGAACGCATACAGCCGTGATCCGCTTCAATTCAATCTTTACATTTGCAAACATTCCGGGTTTAATGATTCCTGAGCCGTTTTCAATTTCCACTTTCACTGTTGCAGTATGTGTCATTGTTGAAAGAAAAGGTTTTATTGCAGAAACTCTTCCTTTGAATACTGTATCCTTCACTGCATCGAAAGTAAGATATGCCGTCTGTCCTTTTTTTATCTTGCTGAGATCTTTCTCATTTACTTCAGCCTCGACCTGAATAGGATCAAGTTTCATAAGCCTGAGAATACCTGATGTAGTTGAATAACCTGGATCCAGGTTCAGGTTAAAGAAATAGTTCTCTCCTTCATTAACAAGATATTCGACTATTGTTCCGGTGAAGGGAGCTACGATCTCAGCATTCTTTTTCATCATTTCAACCTTCGCTTTTGAAGCATCATACATTGCTTTAACATGATCGTAATCCTGTGAAGAGATACTTCCTTTATCATTAAGTCTTGAAACACGTTCATAATCTTTCTGTACAGTATTATACTCCACAAGGGCTTGCGTATATAACTCACCAGAAAGGCGTACAAGAAGTTCACCTTTAACAACTTTGCTTCCAGCCGGATAGTAGATTTTTTCAACACGACCAGGTAATGCTGCTCCAAGATTAGCCTCCCTGTCTGCGAAGGCATTTCCGGAAAGATTTAAATATGGTGTATATTGTCTTGATTCTGCTATGACGACCTTTACTGCCGTTTTATGAGTTACGGAGGACAATGCAACAGACACTTTCTTTTCACTGCATGACATCAAAATTATGAGCATTGCTCCTGAAATCATTAATCGTTTCATCTTTATTATTTTATTGTTATGAATTATATTAATATTTAGCTGTTACCTTTTTTAGATTACTTACAGAGATCTGCTGGTCGGTGCGGGCATCGATAAGTTCAGACCATGCTTTTTGCCAAAGTACCTGGGCCTCAAGCAGCTCTGATGTTTTAAGTATTCCCTCTCTGTAGTTATCAAGAGTGTAATTAAGGTTTTGCCGGGCTTGTTCAAGGGCAATAGCTGCATATTCTGATTTCTTGATAGACTCAGTGTATTTGTAAACAGCCTGTTGGAACTGTAGCAAAATAAGTTCTTTCGACTCTTCAAGCTTAAGGGCAGCGGCTTCCTTCTCATACCTGGCAGCTTCAAGGGTATGCTTTTTATCCCCAAAATGGAAAATAGGAATATTTGCAACTACTCCTATATTGTAATCTGATCCGAACTCTTTTGCCAGACCGTTATATGGATTCGGGTTTATGAATGTGTATCCTGCATTCAGGACAATATTTGGAAGATACCTTGAAAGCATTAATTTCACTCCTGACTTTGCGATATCTACATTTTTCTCCAGGATTTTAAGTTCCGGGCGTCCGGCAACACTTTCCTCACTTATCATATAGGATAAAACAGCTGCATCAGGTTTGTTAATAGAATCGGTCAGTATTAATGAACTCGAATAGGGGACACCTGTCATCTGGCAAAGTACCATCTTAGATATCTCCATTCCATTTTTAACTTTTAGCAATTGAATATCAGATTCACTTAATTTCAATTTAGCTTTAAGAAGGTCATTATTGGTAATGATGCCTTCGGTATGAATATTCTCTAGATCCGATACAAGTCTTGTCAGCATCTGCCGGTACTGTTCGGCCAGTGTTACTTTCTCCCTTAGTGAAACAATTCTCCAGTACGCTTCTTCGACTGAATAAATCAGTTCATCCTTTGTAAGGGAAAGGTTATGATCAGCAATCTCTTTTGTATAAGTGGCTATTTTGTTTGCCTCCTTTATCTTGCCGCCAAGGTAAAGAGGCTGGGTAAACCCCCCGTTAACTACGTAAATGTTATCAATGCTGAATATTGATTTTGATGCAGGCAGATAAGTATATTTCTGAAATACCGGATTCCCAGATGCGTCAGTAACCACAGTTCCGGTAGACGGATTAATAACAAAAGTTGAAGCGGCTACTGCAGGTGTGCTTAATGCATCCTGACTCAATTGTCCGGTTGAGGCATCTATCGCCGTATAAGGAACAACAGGCAGAAACAAATCATTTTTAAGTAACTGATAATCTTTATTTAAATATGTATATGCTCCATTAATGCTGAAATCTGGAAGATACTGGGTAAAAGCCGACTTCTTAACTGCGTCTGCAGCATTCACCTGTTCTTTTGCAATTTTCATTTTCTGGTTATGTTCCAGAGCAAGATTCCGGCATTGTTCGAGACTTAATTTTTCCTGGGCACTCAGCACAGCAGGTATAATTAAAATTGAAATTATTAATCTTATTCTTTTCATTTTGATCTTTTGACTGTTTGACTATTAGACTAAATTACAAATAGACTGAAAACGTATTATGGTCGAAAATGTGGTAAAAAAAATTATCTCTTGACTATTCCGTAAAAAAGAAAATTAACGAGGTTATTCAACCTGGCCTCAAAGTTTCCATGTTCCTTGTTAATAAACAGCGGAACTTCAAGTCCTTTCATTGCTGTTACGATCGCCACGGCACTGAGATGCGGATCATCAACAGAAAACTTCCCTCTTTCGATCCCTTCCTGAATTATTCCTGCAACTATCCTCACCTCATCAATATCATAACTCTTCCGGATCTGTTCTATAAATTCAAGGTGACTCAGATAATCACTCTTCAGTGCGGTATAGAAATTAGTTAGCTTATTAAGTTTCCGCATCCTTACCAGAATGTAAACTTTTAATCGTTCAATCGGATCTTCAATGTCCGCAATCTTTTTGTAAAGTTCCTCTTTTAGTTCTTCTGCTTCTTTCTCGACAACTGCTTTAAAGATTTCTTCCTTGCTGTTAAAATAATAGTAGATTGAAGATTTCCCTTTCCTTGTGGCAAGGGCAATTTCCTCCATGGTGGTCTTTTTAAAACCAAAATGGGTGAAGATACTGCGTGCAATATCTATTATTTTCGTCCTTGCCTCTTCGTGTTGTACTAACATTCTTCTTCAGATTATATTGAAAATTAGTGCCACAAAGCTAAAGTATTTATAATTATTCTCCAAATATTATATCGACTATTTGATAAAAAAGGTCGAATCGTATTGAAATATAGCTTAGATGTATTATAAAATTTTAAGCTCCTTAACCAGATTAATCAGCTGGACCCGGCTCTTAACATTTGTTTTAATATATATTCTGTGTGTATGATCTTTTACCGTTTGCAGACTGATAAATAATCTGTCGGAAATTTCTTTGTTGCTTAATCCATTGCAGATTTCCCGTACAATATCTGTCTCTCTTGGAGATACTTCATATTTTTCACAAAACTCTTCAAATGAGAGATCCTTTGCAGGTTCAGTCAGGAAGGCTGAGAGTAATGTCCCATAATTAAGGTAGACAGGCAGAAATGTATTTCCGGCGAAAAATGTAAAAATGAAAATTATGGCGAGGTATGGCTGTGAAACATAAAACAGCAACGGAGTGCACTGGAAAATCATGACAAGAAATGTCGCGGGAGCTATTATCTTTCTGTCATAGGAATGGATTACAGGTCTTTCTTTTCCAGGAAATAATATGACTAAAGAAACCAAAGTTGAATAGAGGAAATTCATACACAGAAAATAATCCTTTATGAGTGATACAGGTTTTAACTCTTTCGTTTTTGCTATAAAATATCCAACTATTATAATTATTAAGAAATTAACCAGCAGGAAAAAGAATACAAACCAGTTGCTTGTGTTTCTTCCGGATGTTGCAAATGAAAACTGTATAATCATTAACCATGCAAAGACTAGGAATGGTAACCCTAAAAGCATGGCAATGTCTGAAAATCTGGCAAGTAGTTCAGCTGAAATATAGGTTGAGAGAAAAGCTTTGATTACTGCTTGTCCCCATATGCCATAAAATCCGAAAGTATATATGAAAACCTGATAATAGAACAGTGTTGAGAAGATTTCATGATGATATTTGTTCCTTAACCTTGAAGAAAGAACAACACCTCCTGCAGCAAGAGCTACCGATAGAATAAATATTAAATATCCAAGAAAGTGCAACATTTTATAAAGATATTAAAATCAAACGAAACTATAAGTTCAAAATTAGCCACTACCAAAGTATTGAACTACATACTAAAGTAGTAAAGTAAAAAATCACTACTAAAGTATGAAGACCGTAGAATAGACGTGATCTAAATTTGCCATATAAATATTCACCGGATTTTTAAATTTAAATATCTTAAATATGGAAACAGATTCTGAATACAAATTAGTTCCGGATTTTGGTTATTGTTTCGGAACAGGCTGGAGGGTTATGATGGATAATTTCCTCAGGTTGTTGCTGGTGGTTATCATTCTGTCAATTGTGACTGCACCTTTAAAAATGTTCAATTGGCATTTTGATTTGTCAGATTTGCATAAGTTACCTTACGATTTGGGGCACAACTTCGGGCATAATATTAAGAATATCTTACCTTTTGGGGCATTAGGAATATTTGCAGCCTTTTTCGGATTAATCGCTATGCTCTATGCATTTCTGGTTGCACCGGTCTTTGAATATGGGGGGAGTATGATCTTTGTACAGGCAGTAAGGAAGATCAAACCCGATTTTGAGTACCTGATCAAAGGATTCATGGAAAACTATCTTCATATAATACTTGCCAACCTTTTGGTATTTGCACTTGTTGTACTGGGATTATTCGCACTTATTATTCCTGGAATTATAATCGGATGCAGGCTGGCCTTTGTCTCCTTTATAGTTATGGATAAAAAACTCGATCCGTTTGAAGCGGTGGAATTAAGCTGGAAGCTTACTAAAGGGTATGGGTGGCAGATCTTCTTAATGGGATTTGTTTCAATCTTTATTGCCATCTTCGGTTTTATAATATTTATTGTTGGGATATTTCCAGCTTTTGTGTGGATATGCAGTTCTTTTGCTGCACTTTACGAATCGGTACTCAGGGAGAAGGAACCTAAGGTTGAAGTGATAGTAGCATAAAGCTGTTACCTAATCCACAGATCCATTCTTGGTGATCGACCTCATTCTCTTTGTGGCTGTCTCATCAGTCCATATTAGGCTGTCTCAAAAGTCAAAATCCATTAACCGCAGAGCTCGCAAAGTCGAGTCCCGATAGCTATCTGGAGCTATCGGGACTTCGTAAAGATCACCGAGAACTATAGATCTATATTTTAACTTCGCGAGCTTTGCGTCCACATTGCGTGCTTTGCGGTTAAAAGGACTTTTAAGACAGCCTCTTAATTTAAAACAGAAAGAAGAGATTCATTATTCAATGTTGAGCATTAATAATTGACCGTTAATCAAAAAGAGATAATATCAGATGTAAAAATCAGTGATGAATGATGTTTTATATTATTAGTTTATTAATTTTAGGACTGGTCATATGAATATTGACTTCATACAAATCTGAAATTTTGATAGAGTACATTTCTTTTATTCCAGTATAAATAAAACCGATATTCAAATTCTATATCTCTTGATAATTTATTAACCAAATCAGGTATCAATATGAAATCAGTATTTAAAATTTTCCTTATCGCTGCAATGATCAGCTTTCCGCTCAGCTTGAACAGCCAGGTTAAGATCGATCTTAAAAAACAGGTAATAACAATTGACAACAATGCAAAAGCAAATGCCAAGAAAGAGGTAGCCAAGGATCAGAATAAGAAACAAAACCAGGGAACCCAGGATAAAGAGGCTGCTCCGGAAAAAAACGAAACAAAGACCACAGAAGGAAACAACTCAAAAACCGATAGCAAAACAGATGTACAGGAACAACCCTCTTTGCAATCCTCTTCAACTTATGATTTTATCCCTGGTGATAAAGTAATATTGTTCGATGATTTCAGCCAGGATGCTGTTGGTGATTTTCCTGCATTGTGGACCGCAAATGCCGCCGGAGAGATCAATACCCTGAATATTGCTCCTGGTAAATGGCTCAATCTGAATAGTACAGACGGAAATTATTTTATTTTAAAAAGTATTGATTTTCCTAAGAATTTCATCATTGAATTTGATATAGTTCCAAAGAAAATTGGAGGTCGTATTGCAGCTGGTCTTATATTGTATGGTGAGGATAAGCCTAAGGAAATGGACAATGGCCCTCATCCCGGCACTAGTGGTATAATTATTTCAATTGAAAAAGAACGCTGGAATACAGCGGGATACAAAACAAGTGAAAGCGCAATGATTACGGGATCATCAGCAGTAAATCCCGTTGAACCGGAAAAAGTGAATCATGTCATTATCTGGGTACAGAACAGAAGATTCCGGATTTATCACAAACAGGCAAAAGTGCTGGACATGCCTACCAATGTTTATGATGGAACAAAATTTAACCGCTTATGTTTCAGATTATCAAGAGGTGCTTCCTGCGGTTCATACATATCCAATATCAGAATTACAAGTGCAGCCCCCGATATGCGCAGCAAGCTATTAACAGAAGGAAAACTGATTTCTTATGGAATATATTTCGATGTGAACAAAGATGTTGTAAAGCCTGAATCATACGGAACCCTTAAAGAGATCGCCAGCGTACTTACCGAAAACCCTGAAGTTAGAATCAAGATTGTCGGACATACAGATAGCGATGGTGCAGATCCTGCTAACCTCGATCTTTCAAAACGCCGTGGATCATCTGTAAAAGATGCTCTGGTTAAGGATTTTGGTATCGATGCTTCCCGTCTAGAATCAGATGGAATGGGTGAAACACAACCAGTTGCTCCGAATGACAGTCCTGTTAATAAAGCTCTTAACCGAAGGGTGGAATTTATTAAGCTTTAGAACTTCACTACAATAATTGGTTTTTGTTTATTCATTTGGCCAATGCAATCAGAAAAAAGAATAAACTTTATGCCTGCAGTTGTGTTGATATATTACAGCTTAAATGAAAAGATAAAATATTTAGTATGATACTCTATATTTACCATCATTTTGTAACTTTATATTCTAATTTAATAAAATTCTAAATCATGAAAACTCGATTAATTTTCCTATTACTTGTTTTGACGGTAGTGTTTCCTTTAGTCTCAAATGGTCAGGGATGGATTGTAAGAAGGGCTATTAACAGAAAGATTGAGCAAAAAGTAGATTCGGCAGTCGATAAAAGTGCTCAGGACAAAGCCAGAGAAAAAGAACAATCAGATCAGAATCAATCTGATAAATCATCTACTACGGAGAAGAGTGGCACCAAAGGATCGGGTCGCGGATTGTTTGGCGGAAAAATTGACATCAAATACAATGATGAGTACAAATTCACTGGCAGGATATATATGCAGATGGAAACATATGATAAAAAAGATGTGAATAAGTCGGACTTTTTTACCTATTTCAATCCGGCTAGTGTGAATGCAGGGATGGAAGTCAAACCACTGGATACTAAAGATAAAGAACAGAGTTACCCAACTGCTTTCATCTTTGACACTGAGAATAAGTGCTTCATTATGATTATAGAAAATGCTGATTCCAGAACAGGTATTATCTCAACAATTCCATCCGATTCAGCAATTGCCGCACAAGCCAAAAATCAGAAAGGAGAAAAAGCAGCTCAACCAACCATAACAAAAACAGGCAATTCACGTGTCATTGCCGGGTATAAATGCGATGAGTATAAGATAGTTGAAGCAGAAAAAGAGGGTTACTCAAATGCCTGGATGACAAAGGATGTCAAACTGAAAGCAGACAAAAGGAACTGGGGTAAGGCAGGTATGCCAACATATTATAACTATCCGGGTTTTGAAGGTTCTATGATGCTTGCAGTGGAATCATTCGATAAGAATAATAATCCTACGATGAAGATGGAGACTAAAGAGATCAATGAAAACTTTAGCCATTCAATATCAACTGTAGGCATCACATTTATGAAGATGAATTTTGGTCAGGCTGGTAAAAAGTAAAGTCTTTTCCCGCTGATTTCGCTGATCAGCGCAGATCTTGAATATTATATTCTGCGAAAATCTGCGCAATTAGCGGGAAATATTTCTAAAGCTTTTTCAGTTTTGCAAATCTCAGAAGGAGCTTTTTGCTCCCATCTTTTTCGAACTCCACTGTAGCCGTGGTATTAGGAGGTTGACCTTCCATTGATCTGATTATTCCTCTGCCAAACCGTTCATGCTCTACAATATCTTCCACTGAAAAGAGGGAGGAATCACTTCCGGTAAAAGGGGTATTGATTTTACTTTCTGCACCCGGAATCTTTTTAAACCTCTCTTCCCTGGAATATGAATGTGGTTCCTCACGAATGGTTGCAGGTTTCCCGGCTGCTGGCATATTGTTATTAAAAGGTTTTCCACCGCTCTGCGGATAGTGCAGAAATTGCTGATCAATTTCCCGCAGGAAACGACTGGGACTGCATCTTTCAAGATTACCCCATTTATACCTGTTCAGAGCATAACTGAGAGTTGCCTGTTTCTCTGCTCTGGTAACTGCTACATAAAAAAGACGCCGTTCTTCTTCAAGTTCACGGGCACTGCCCGATGACATTGGTGATGGGAACAGGGTATCTTCCATTCCGACAATATATACATGCTTGAATTCCAGCCCTTTGGCTGAATGCATGGTCATTAAGGTAACTTTGTTGCGGTCTTCCTCATTTTCATTATCCTGGTCGGTAAGTAAAGCCACATTGGCCATATAAGCCTCCAGACTTGCAGGTTCTCCATTGGTTTCTGCAGCCTCTGTAAAAACTTTAATAGCATTCAGAAGCTCTTCCAGGTTTTCATAACGGCTTATTTCTTCAGCCAGTATGCCATCTTTAAGTTCTCTCATTATGCCTGACCCAAGCGCAATTTCTCTTGCTTTTGTAAATGCATCTTCAGTATCTGCATTGAGCCGGAGATTATTAATTACATCAGTATACATTGATAACTTCCTCACTGTCCCGGCATTAAAATGTTCAGGATACTTCCCGGCCTCCTGAAGAATGGTCCAGGGTGTCAGATCAAAAGCGGCAGCAAGTTCAAACAATTTTTGAACTGATGTATCCCCGATACCTCTTTTGGGATAGTTTATGGATCTCTTTAATGCCTCCTCATCCTCTGGATTAATTACCATTCTGAAGTAAGCTAATACATCTTTAATCTCTTTACGCTCATAAAATGACAATCCGCCATATATTTTATACGGTATATTCTTTCTACGGAGCGTCTCTTCAAATATCCTTGATTGGGCATTGGTTCTGTAAAGAATTGCAAAATCCAACCAGTTAAGCTGCTGCGAAAATCTCTTGTCAAAAATATCCGATGCAACGTTGAATCCTTCTTCAGAATCGGTCATTGCCTGAAAAACCTGTATCTTTTCCCCGGTCTCGTTCATTGAGTAAACATTCTTTTGAATCTGACCTTCATTGTTAGCGATGATAGTGTTTGCCGCATTCACAATTGTTTGCGTGGACCTGTAGTTTTGTTCAAGTTTAAAAAGCTGATAATCATTATAGTCATTTTTAAATTCAAGAATGTTCTCAATTCTTGCACCTCTGAATGAGTAAATACTCTGAGCATCATCTCCTACAACACAGATATTCTGATGAGTTGCAGCAAGCTTCTTAACGATAAGATATTGTGAATAGTTTGTATCCTGGTACTCATCAACCAGGACATAACTGAACCTTTTCTGATAAGCAGACAGTACATCAGGGAAATCCCTGAAAAGAATGTTAGTATTCAGTAAAAGATCATCAAAGTCCATTGCATTGGCTTTAAAACAACGGGAAGCATAAGTCCTGTAGACATCGGCAAGAAGAGGCATCCGGCTCGACTTATCATAATCCTGCATCAAAGGATCTGCTAAATACATTGATGCGGTTACAAGATTGTTTTTTGCGGTAGATATTCTTGATGAAATGACTCCTGGTTTGTAAATATTGTCATCAAGATTAAGTTCTCTTATTATAGATCTTATGAGGCTTTTCGAATCTGATGAATCGTAAATGGTAAAACTTGATTTGTATCCAAGTCTGTCAGCTTCCATCCTCAGAATCTTGGCAAAAATAGAGTGGAAAGTACCCATCCAAAGATATCTTGCTATTTCAGGACTAACAATCCTTGTGATCCTCTCCTTCATCTCCCTTGCCGCCTTATTTGTAAATGTCAACGCCAGTATTTTTCCGGCCGGGATACCCTTCTGAAGAAGATGAACTATACGGTAAGTAAGGACTCTGGTTTTACCTGCACCCGCTCCTGCAATTACAAGAGAAGGTCCTTCAGTATTTATAACTGCTTGTTTCTGAGACTCATTCAGATCGTTTAGATAGTTGGTTGTCATGCGATTATTTAAATTACAGCGTAGCAGGTCCGGCAAATTTAGCAATAACAAGGTTTGACTCATTGTATGTTGGAAATTAATGCATGAATATTTATTAACATCTTAAATGTTTATACTATATCCATTATGAAGGTGGGCTAATATGTTGAACTTGCTTTATAACTCAATTAAGGGGGATCAGGCTGGAAATAAGAAAGATTTTATGCAGATAAACCTCCGATACCTTTATTTTTTATTATACTTGTATAAGATAATATTGAATTATCGAAAGTTTATTTATTATATGAAGACACAAATGTTTTCATAATGGGTCAGAGCATATTTCTTGGATTATTGCTGATTGCCACCGGAGCCTTCTCTGCCGGTAGTTTTGCTATCCCTTTCGGGAGGATAAAGGGTTGGAAATGGGAATCTTACTGGCTTATCTTTAGCTTTGGGGCCTACATCCTTTTCCCTTTGGCAGCCTGTCTTGTTTTTGCTCCGGATTTTTTATCCGATTTTAAGGAAATTCCATTTGGAATTATCATCAGGGTCTTTCTCCTTGGTGCTGTTTATGGAATTGGTAACTTATCATTTGGCTTGTCATTACGTTACCTGGGAATCTCACTTGGATATGCATTATCTTTAGGTCTTATGCTTGCTATAGGCACACTTATTCCACCTGTCCTTGATGGCCGGCTTAAAGTTATGATTGACAATTCGGGTGGTGATCTCCTGATTTTTGGCGTATTAGTTGCCTGTTGTGGCATTGCTCTTTCAGGTTGGGCAGGCTATCTCAAGGACAGAATTATTTCAGATGCTGAAAAACAAAAAAGTATAACTGAGTTCAATTTTCTTAAAGGCCTGGCTGCCGCTTTACTTGTCGGAATAACAGGATCAGCTATGTCGCTGGGATTTGAAGAGGGACTTCCTGTTGCTGAATTTGCTGAAAAGACAGGAGTTGATCCTTTATTCACAACAATGCCTGTTATGCTTTTACTGCTTTCAGGGACGTTTGTAACTACCGTTGTATGGTGTCTCTTACTTGGATTCAGGAACAGCTCATTAAAGAATTATATTCAAACTGACTCTTCCGCATCACTGGCAATGAATTACCTATTTGCTCTCACAGCCGGTTTTCTCTGGTTCATTCAGTTTATTCTTTTTGGTATGGGAAAAAGCAAAATGGGCCCCTATACTTTTACATCTTGGGGTATATTAATGGGGCTCACAATAGTATTTGCAACATTGTGGGGCTTGTACAGAAAAGAGTGGAAGGGAGCACCAATAAAAGTATATGCTATTATGATAATTTCATTATTGATAATAATTATCTCATCATATATAATAGGTATCAGCGGTTCAGTATAGAATAAAAACCTTAATTTATGACTTCACGTGAAAGAGTTCTGGAAGCAATCAACCACGGACAGCCTGATAAAGTTCCTGTTGACATGAGCGCTACACCGAGTTCCGGAATATCTGCAATAGCATACAGTAATCTTCTCAGTTATTTAGGGTACAATAATCTTCCGGTGCAGATCTACGATGTTGTACAGCAGCTTGCCCAGCCCGACATGATTCTTCTTGACAGATTTGGAGTTGATGTACTTGATATTGGCCGTATGTTTAATGATCTTCCAGCTGACTGGTATCCTGTCAGAATGGCCAACAATTCTAAAGCCTTCTATCCAAAATGGTTTCATCCGGTTCTCCAGCCAGATGGTTCTTTTCTAACCTTTGATGATGACGGGAAAAGGATTCTTTCAAAAATGCCGGTTGGTGCAACTTTTTTCGATCAAACCTATTTCCCATATGTAGATGGGTATCCCGTTAACTTCAAGCAGCTTGATGCCGAAATGAACCGTATTATGTGGGCCCGCCATGCTCATAGCCCATGGGATCATGCAGGTGAATCAGATTTTTGGGAGAAGCTTCGTGAAAAGACAATATACCTGAGGAATACTACTGATAAGGCACTACTGGTTGTTTGCGGATGTAACCTTTTTGAATGGGGAACCTTTCTGAGAAGAATGGATAATTTCCTGATGGACCTTATGTGTGATCAGACAAATGTTGAAAAACTTCTTGATGAGCTATTGAAAAGGCATCTGTCCACACTTGAAAAAGTATGTAAGGCTGTTGGTGATGTGGTTGACATAATACGCTTTGGAGATGACCTGGGAATGATGCAGGGACCATTTATGTCACCCGAAATCTACAGACAACTTTTTAAACCTCGTCATAAGATATTATGCGATTATGTTAAATCGCATAGTCAGATGCATACCTTCATGCATTCCTGTGGCTCAATATCTTTACTAATGCCGGATTTAATTGAGGCTGGAATTGAAATATTCAATCCGGTTCAGACAAATGCATTTGGAATGAATCCCATGTTTCTCAAACGGGAGTTTGGAAAGGATTGCACCTTCTGGGGTGGAGGAATTGAAACAGCCGGGACACTCAACGAAGGCCCTGCCAGAAAAATACATGACCAGGTATTGGAACGTCTGGAGATATTTTCAAGTGGAGGAGGTTTTGTGTTCAATACTGTTCATAATATTCTTCCTGATGTTCCGCCACAGAATATAATAGCTATGTTCGATGCTGTTGCTGAATTTAATAACCGGAAATAGATATCAGAAAAGGCGGTCTGTAAAGTCCTTTGGAAACCTTGGGGAGGACCTAAGTGTCGCTTTGTGGTAAAACATAAATCATTGATACACAAAAGAACACTACGGTAATTTAAAGCTTAATACTGGTTGATATTTTATTCTAATTATATATTCTGATAGACATTGAACTAATATGAAAAAGCCGTTAATACTAATTTTGATGATTTTATCTGTCAGGGGGCTTTATGGTCAGCCATTTACCTCCCGGGAAGAAAATCTTGAATGGTGGAAAGATGCTCGTTTTGGCATGTTTATACACTGGGGACCTGTCAGCCTCCAAGGAACAGAAATAGGCTGGTCGAGAGGTGGAACAGGTATACCTGTAGATGAATACGATGCACTCTATAAACAGTTCAACCCTGTTAAGTTTAATGCTGATGAGTGGGTAAAACTAGCCAGGGAGGCAGGTATGAAGTATATTGTATTCACATCGAAGCACCATGATGGTTTTTGTATGTGGGATACTAAATTTACTGACCATAATATAATGAATTCTCCATTTCACAGGGATGTAATGAAGGAACTCGCAAACGCCTGTAAAAAGTACGGTATGGCACTTGGATTCTATCATTCCACTACAGATTGGTATAATCCTGATTTCCCGCTGACAAGTCCGGGGGGAACCGTCAGAAGAGCCACCTCGGATATTGAAAAGTATACAAAATATCTTAAAAATCAATCAGTTGAGATTATCAGGAATTATGGTCCCCTGCTGGTGATGTGGTATGATGTGCCACAGGAATTTGATTCCATCCGGGGCCAGAGTGTTATTGATTATATCCGTACGGTTCAGCCAGATATACTTGTGAACAACAGAACAGGAGCAAAAGGTGATTTTGATACTCCTGAACAGCGGGTTGGCGGCTTTCAGAATGATCGCCCATGGGAGACTTGCATGACGATAGGACGACAGTGGGCCTGGAAACCCAATGATGAGATCAAGTCGCTGGAACAATGTCTTCACACACTTATAAGAACTTCAGGCGGAGACGGGAATTTACTTTTCAATGTTGGTCCGAAACCTGATGGCACAATTGAGTCATTGCAGGTAGAAAGGCTACGTGAGATGGGTAAATGGCTCGACAGATACGGGTATTCAATTTATGGCACCCGTGGCGGACCCTTTAAACCAACCGACTGGGGAGTGAGTACAAGGAAAGGAAACAAAATATTCCTTCATGTACTGAAATGGTCAGGCAACACTCCTAAGATAATTCTTCCGGATCTGGGTATGGAAATAAAAAAATGTGAACTGGCAGGTGGAGGAAAAGTGAAGTACACTAAATTGAAAGATGAGAATATTATTGAATTTGATGGTAAACTTCTTCAACCTGTTAGTACTATTGTTGAAATTGAAGTTGCAGGTAATGCAATGGATATAAAATCTATAGAAGTTAAGCCCCAATCGCTTTCTTATATGAAAACGGTAAATGCTTCAACTAATCCAGATCCCAATTGGACCGATATAAAGTCAATTAATAACGGTGACTGGGCAGGTAGTTACTGGCAACCTGCTGATGAAGATAAAGTTCCATGGGCTGAGATTGACCTTGGTGCACCACAAAAAATCAGCAAGGTTGTCCTGTATGAAAGCGGGAAGAATATTAAATCATATGAACTTAAGTATAAATCAGGGAGTGGATGGAAAACATTTTACAGGGGAACCACTATAGGAACAAGAGCAGAAATTATAATTAAACCTGTCTATTCCAGTATATTCAGATTGGAAATAACTTCCTTTTCAGCTACTCCGGGGATTTATGAAATTATGCTTCTGAATGATTAATTGTGCAACCCGGCAAAATTTAATTTAAGATAAACATGAAACCAATTTAAAAATTGATGAAATGAAAAGATTTGGTCAGATTATCGGTGTAAGACCCGAACATTTTGTTCGTTATAAAAAATATCACGAGGCTGTATGGCCTGAAATTCTGGATATGATCAAAAAATGTAATATGCAGAATTACACCATTTTCCACAAGGATGGGATGCTATATGCATATTTTGAGTATACAGGAACTGATTTTGCCGGCGATATGGCTAAAATGGCAGCAGATCCAAAGACCCGGGAATGGTGGGCGATTATGGAACCCATGCAGAATCCTGTTGCTACCCGCAAAAATGGTGAATGGTGGTCAAATATGGAAGAGGTATTTCATCTGGATTAATTCAGTTTTAAACCGTTTCTGCACGCTTCCCTCAGAGAAATACAGGGAATTAGTTTTTAAGAATAAATCATTATAAAATGATTAATGCTAACTTATATGCAACAGTATTGGCAGCAGGCATTATGTTTTTTACAGGATGCACTAATTTTAAAAAGACGTCTGCTCCTGTAAACTACAGCGGAATTTACCCGCATCTTGCATATTATAATGATGAGGGAGAATGTGGGACAGGTGCTGTTGTTCCATGGGCGGACCGTTTGTGGGTAGTAACCTATGGTCCTCACCTTCCCTTTGGTTCATCAGATAAATTATATGAGATAACGCCAGATCTGAAAAGGATCACCTTCTCTGAAAGTATCGGGGGAACTCCGGCAAACAGGATGATACATAAAGAAAGTAACCAGTTGTTTATTGGTCCATATATTATCGGTTCTGATAGGAATATAAAAGTTATCTCGTCCAACATAATGCCTGGACGGCTAACANGGAACGCGCGACATCTTGCTGATCCGGAAGGAAAAATTTACTATGCTACCATGGAGGAAGGATTCTATGAAGCAGATGTCAATACTCTCCATGTAAATTGTCTTTACAAAGATACCAATACAAGAACCGGAATAAAAGCTTATGATACTGTAAATAATTCCCTAGCCCTGCTTAAGGGTGATCATGGAAAAGGTTTCTATTCCGGACAAGGAGTTCTTGTTTATTCCAACAACGGAGAACTCTCAGAAGAAGCCAGTACAAAATTTGATATTGAGTCAGGGTCCCTGTCTGAATGGAATGGCAAGGACTGGAAGCTGGTGAGACGTAATCAGTTTGTAGAAGTTACCGGTCCCGGTGGGATATATGGAAATACGAATCCTGAAACTGATCCGATCTGGGTAACCGGATGGGATTACAAATCATTACTTATAGGCGTAAGAGACAAGGGGAAATGGAGTTTCTTCCGGCTCCCGAAGGCAAGCCACAGTTATGACGGAGCACATGGCTGGAATACAGAATGGCCACGGATACGTGATGTTGGAACTCCGGACAAACCTTATTACCTGATGACAATGCATGGAATGTTTTGGAGTTTCCCCGGAACCTTCTCCTCTGATAACAGTTCCGGTATTCGTCCCTTATCGGCTTATCTTAAGATAATTGGTGATTATACGCGCTGGAACAATATTCTGGTTTTCGGTTGTGACGATTCTGCGAACAAAGAATTTCTTAATAAACGAAAAGTAAAAGGAAACATTGAAGGCCCGGGGCAATCTAACTCTAATCTTTGGTTTACATCATTGGACATGCCAGGTCAGCTGGGTCCGAACAGTTCCGAAGGAGCAGTCTGGATCTCTGAAAAGATAAAAGCCAATGAATCATCAGAACCATTTCTTTTTAAGGGTTGGGAAAACCGGTCAGCCTGGGTGAAAAATGAAGGGGAAAATGCTGTCATCTTCACTTTCTATGCAGACAAAAACGGGAATAATAATTGGAATAGTTTAATGAGTGTTTCTGTTAAGGCAGGTGAATCTGTGAATATTGCATTTGCTGAAAATCAGGCTGGTGAATGGATTAAGATTTCTGCTGATAAACCAACAAAAGCTACAGTTCATTTCTGGTATACGATGAAAGAAAAGAGATCTGTTATACCTGACACTGCTTTTGCCGGTCTGTCGGAACTAAGGGATACAACCACAAGTGCAGGCTTATTGTGGGGATTAGGCAACAGGATGCATAAGCTTGGTGTTCTTGCAGGGATAGCTTCCGATAAGAATTTTGAAGAGACCGGATATTATGAACTCGATTCCCTGATGAATCTTGTAAAGACAGTTAACCGGGAGGCAGCTGAGCATATACGAGAGAAAATTGCAATTCCGGAGAATGTTATCAGGATCGACAGTGCATCTGTTGTTATTGATGATGACCAGGGCAGGCGCTGGAGACTACCCAAAGGCGATCCCAAATTCTCCAGATTGACCAATAAAGGACTCCTGCGAATCTGTAGGGAAGTTGCTACTGAGCGTGATCTGTTTAATTGTGCAGGTACATTTTATGAATTGCCGGCAGAGAATGCAGACGGCTTTGCTAAAATCCGTCCGATAACTTCACATAATTTCCGGATTTACGATTATGCATCATACAGGGGAATGCTGATAATGACAGGTATCGATAATGGTAGTAAGACAGACAATTACCACATAATAAGGTCAATTGACGGAAAAGCGTCGGTATGGGCCGGAACAATAGATGATCTCTGGAGGATGGGGAAACCGGTCGGGGAGGGTGGTCCATGGCTAAATTCAATCGTAATGGCCGGAGTACCGTCTGATCCTTATCTCATTGCCTTTTATAATAACCGGACTTTAATGCTATCTCATAATTCCAAAGAAAAGATAATTTTCGGAATTGAAGTCGATCCGATCGGAAATGGTCACTGGATGCATTATAAGGATGTACCTGTTGATCCGGGTGAAACTAATACATTCTTGTTCCCCGATTCATTTCAGGCACGATGGATCCGATTCATAACTGATAAGGAGACCAGGGCAACAGCTTATTTGAAATACGAGTAAGTCATGGTTTAATATATTCCTGGTAAGCGTTTTCATTGCTGGTTGATATTTATTCCAGAACCTCATACAGGATGAGGTGACTGAAATCTGCCCGGTTTTTATTATACTTGCAGAAATATATACCAAAGAGATTCCGATTGCGTTTTGATATTTAGATCTGGTTGCCTGTGCGTTACTTTTTTTTGATAATTGCTGTTTTGTTGCCGATAATTTCTGAAGCTCAGCTTACTGCTCCGGGAATGAGTGCTGTAAGGTATACATCATATCCATCTGCTCCGGCCGCTAAAGATCCTGTATTTATATTTTGTAATTCGTCCGGATCACAGAAAGGAGTCCTTAATGCCAACAGTCCGGGAGGTACAGCTCCATTTAATTATTCATGGTATAAGTGGAGCGATATCACAAAAAGCTTCAGCATATTTCTTAAAACCGAAGCTTCAGTAACGTCCTCTTCTGCAAATAATCTTGATGAGGGAGGATACAAAGTCATTATCAGCGGTGGCTATAATGCAAGCCTGGTCGGATGGGTATTTATCGATAAACCCTATTCCCTGGCTGAACTTCAGAACCGGACATGTGACTATGTTGCCTTAAGAGGGAAAGTAGCAATTGATACTTTTTTGTATAAAGATCCTGCAAACGGACTCCCGGTCAAATTACCGGATGGAGTCCGATTCTTATGGTCTTCTGATCCTGTCTCTTCCATCCCTTTTCCTGATTTGGAGAAAAATCCTCAGACATTCAATCCACCACTGGTTGATGTAACTTATATGCTCCAGGTAAGTGACAGCTTTGGTTGTATCAGTGAATCATCATTTTTTTACGAATCTATACATGTCAAGGCAGATTTTACAGTCGATCCTGCCAAGGGAGAAGCTCCTCTTGAGGTGGCTTTTATCGATAATTCAATAAGAGGGCTAAATTATAAATGGGAATTTGGTGATACCACCACTTCGAAACTCAATAATCCTGACCCTCATATCTACTATAAACCAGGAGAGTATTCAGTTAAACTGACTATTGAAAGCGCTCTCCATTGTATTGATTCAATGAGATTTGATAAAATTGTTGTTGATCCTTCAAAGCTTGACATACCGAATGTTTTTACTCCCGATGGCGATGGACTCAATGACAATTTTATGGTAGAATCAAAATCTCTGAAGTATATCAGTGTCGAGGTTTTCAGCAGGAGCGGAATGAAGGTTTATAATTTTTATGGTGAAGGAGAAATCCTCAGGCAATGGAAAGGCTGGGATGGAAATGTAAATAACTCCTCGATCAAAGCCGCACCTGGTATTTATTTCTATATCATACGTGCTGTCGGGTGGGACGACGTTGCTTATGACAGCAAGGCGTACAGGGGGGTTGTTTATCTGTACAGATAGTTATTCAACGGCACATCGGAGTAAAGGCTCAAAGGGTCGGTGGCGTGATGACATTCCTACTGCCACACCCCAATAATAAATCCCATCAAAGTAAGGCTGCTAACACTATAAAGTGAATTTATCAGGAAATGTGCAAGAGATCTGGCTTCGAAAAGGTAGCTGATCCCCATAAAAGTAAATACCCAACCCAAACCAGCCATAAATCCTGCCAAAGATCCGAAAGCTGCACCTGCATTAGTTCCAATGAACATTGCAAGGAAAAATGATGCTATAAATGAGAGAATAAAGGCCAGGCCGAAGAGCCGGATCATATTGATATTTTTTGTTGACTCTTCTGTAATACCTGTCTCCTTCATCCATCTCTTCGCAAACATCAGGGGTGAGTACCAGAGACTGCCTAAAAGGAAGGCACTAGCTGCTGCAACAAGTATTGAAAACCAGTTTAAATTTTGAAAGGCATTTTGCATATCCATAGGTTCACTTTTTCTTGTTAAACAATTTTTTTTAAAGAATGTTTACTAAAGCTTCTTGCATAAGTCTTGCTAAAATACCTCTATGGTACTCATTAAAATGTCAGAATGATTATTGTCAGCTGGGTGTGCAGCAATTATTTTCAAATCCCTCTCCACGGCTCATATGGTGATTTTCCTGTTTCTTGCCTCTACTTTCCATTCATCTGCAACAATATGCTCGTTGACAACTGTTACAGAATCATACCTGTCAACAGTGGGACAAATATGCCAAGGAATACAATAAAATGGGTCTCCAATTTCATATTTATCTGCTTCCGTGGTACTGATGACCATATGTTCTTCACTGTGACTGAGAATGACGT
>JGI20214J51088_10000724_pt1 | contig 22660 bp, 18 predicted proteins | sample WetSurMetagenome_FD_51088 | JGI IMG/M metagenome (IMG submission 51088) | reverse complement strand
GAACCCCCGGAACCGTGGTTACAGTTCAACGGTTTTCAAGACCGCCGCATTCGACCGCTCTGCCATTTCTCCGCCGCAAAGATAATATTTTTTTGTTTTTACAGAATTATTCTGAAATAATATCGTAACTATCATAATATCAGATATATATAATTTTTGTTAACAGGATATGAACAAAAAAAATGAAAATAGTTTCTGAAATTGAATGGCAGTGCGGGATTGCGACATTTTAGGAAAAATCGGGCTTTTATCCAAAATTATGACAGTTTTAACCTAAAAGTGGCACTATTTGTGGAAAAACGACAAAATAAATTTGCACATGAATTAAAAAAAAATAAATTTGTATTCAATTAGTAAGATTGGTCTAACCCTTAAATTTTTCATCATGACAAAAAAAGAATTAGTTAATGCAATCGCTGCTGATGCAGGTCTTTCTATTAAAGATGCAGGCAAAGCTTTAAACGCATTTGTTGGAGCTTTTGGAAAATCAATGAAAAAAGGTCAGAGAATCCAGCTCCCAGGTATGGGTACCTTCAAAGTTGACAAAAGAAGTGCCAGAGTAGTTCGTAACCCACGTACAGGCGCTAAACTGAATGTTCCAGCTAAAAAAGTTGTTAAATTCAAAGCAGCTCCGGCACTTAACAAAGGTCTTTAATTCCGTTATCGGGATTGCCAGGAGGGGTGTTTTTACACCCCTTTTTTTATTTCTGAATCTGACTGTTATCTAAAAGAATCTCAACTTTAACCTTAATGTTAAAATAGGTGAATATTTTTTACTATTTTTGGTCGAGAAATTCAAAGCATAAATGATCGGTCATGAATTGTATTATTGTTGATGACGATAAGCTAAGTTGCAAATTAATTGAAGGATTTGTCAGCAAATCTTCATCGCTTAATTTGATTGGTTCATTCAGCGATCCTGTAGATGCCAGGAATCTTCTAACTCAAAGGCATGATATAGATCTTATCATTCTCGATATTGAAATGCCTGATCTTAACGGCTTTGACTTTATCAACAGCCTTGATAATCCTCCAAATATAATCATCGTCTCTTCTGCTGAAAGTTATGCACTGAAAGCTTTCGATTTCAATGTTGTTGATTTTCTTCTCAAACCTGTATCGTATGGTCGTTTCTGTAAAGCTATTGATAAGACAATAAGGTATTTTTCACGTAAAGAGAATAGTAATTCTGACGATGAAGAGATCTTTATCAAGAAAGGCTCATCACTTGTAAAACTGAAACTCAGGGAAATCATTTACATTGAAGCCCTTGAAAATTATGTCACCCTGATAACAAAAGATGATAAATTTACTATTCACTTTACAATGAAAGCCATTGAAAATCAGTTACCTTCAGGTGTGTTTATCAGGGTTCACCGGTCGTATATTATTAATAAGAGTATGATCCAGTCTATCCAGGAGAATTCTCTCGATCTGAATATCGGTGGGTCACTGAAATCTATTCCTGTAGGTAAATCATTCAGGGATTCTCTTCTGAATGACATAAACGTGATGGCAAGATAATTTCTTAATCTTCACATGCTTACTAACCGTCAGCTTTTTCTCCGTTATCTCGGACAAACAACCACATCACCAATGATGATTGAAGTAGTCCGGGCTGAAGGTGTATTTATGTTCGGACCCGACGGAAAGAAATACTATGATCTCATTTCAGGAGTGTCAGTCAGTAATACCGGCCACAGCCATCCAAAAGTGATCGAAGCAGTTAAAAAGCAGGCCGATTCATATATGCACCTGATGGTATATGGGGAAATGATCCAGAGTCCCCAGGTAAAATATGCAGAGCGACTTGTATCTGTTCTGCCACCGGATCTCGATACCTGCTATTTTGTAAACTCGGGAAGTGAAGCCGTAGAAGGTGCCCTGAAGCTGGCAAAAAGATATACAGGAAGAAGCCGTATAATCTCATTTAAAAACGCCTACCACGGAAGCACGCATGGCGCTCTGAGCATCCAGGGAAGCGAAATCTTCAGGAATGCATTCAGACCTTTACTGCCTGATACTTTCCAGATTGATTTCAATGATGCTGATGCGCTTGAGATCATTGACGATAAAACAGCCTGTGTTATAATTGAACCTGTCCAGGGTGAGGCTGGTATAATTCAACCGGAAGATGGTTTCCTTGAAAAGATAAGGAACAGATGCACCAAAAAAGGAGCACTTCTGATATTTGATGAGATCCAGACCGGATTTGGACGCCTTGGTCATATGTTTGCAATTGACCGTTATGGCATTGTCCCCGATATTCTGCTTCTGGCAAAAGCGCTTGGTGGCGGAATGCCCCTGGGTGCATTCATCTCTTCAAACAGGATCATGTCGGCCCTGGTTTCAGATCCCCCGCTGGGTCATATAACAACATTCGGCGGACATCCGGTCAGTTGTGCCGCCGGTCTTGCTTCACTTAATGTACTGACAGAAGAAAAGCTTATTGAAAAATGCAGTGTAAAATCAACACTATTCAAAAAGGAACTTATCCACCCGCTTATCTCAGAGGTAAGGGGAGAAGGGTTGCTTCTGGCAGTTCAGCTTAAACATCCTGAATATGTTAAATACATTGTTTCGAAGGCTCCTGACTTTGGCCTGATTCTTGATTATTTTCTCTTCTGTGATAATGCATTCAGGATAGCTCCTCCACTGGTAATAAGTGAAGTGGAAATATCCGACGCATGCATTCAATTGAGAAAATTGCTTGATGATGCGATGATTAACGTCAGGATTTAATGAAACATAGCATACTATACCTTATTATTTTACTGACTGTTTCAACAGCCATCTCCAATGGACAGACTCCTGTGAACGACACAACGGGGGTACTCGGGAAACTCTTTCACAGACTGGCAACTAAATACGAAGACAGTGACCGTATAAGAATAAATGATTCTATCAGTACTATTATAGATAGTTATGTCAGATCCGATACGATATTTAATCACAGCTTCAAAAATCTTCGTTACCTGGGCCAGATAACTTCTTCCGATTCTCTCCTGAAAATTGTTACATGGAACCTGGTTCTCGGAAGCGGGCACAGCCGTTATTTCTGTTACCTGGTGAAAAAGCAGGAGAATAGCACTGAAAACAGGATTTACAGGTTATCAACTGGTTACAATGAGAATGAGGTCAGGACAGACACTACATATGATATTCAGCACTGGTATGGTGCATTGTATTATGACATTAAGCCATATGTAATTGATAACTCAAAATTCTGGGTATTGCTGGGTATTGATTATGGAAATCCTTTCATAACAAGAAAAATCATTGATGTTCTGAGTTTTGGCTCTGATGATTCGCTGATTTTTGGAAATAAGTGGTTTGATGACGGTAAAGAGAAAAAATTCAGAGATATTCTCGAATATGCTTCAAATGCAATGATGTCGTTAAAATTTGAGTCAGACAGTTCGATAGTTTTCGATCATCTTGTTCCTCTGGCTCCGGATCTTAAAGATGACCGTCAGTACTATGCCCCGGATTATTCTTCTGATGGTTATTTTTTAACGAATGGCACATGGAAGCTGAAAATAAACATTGATGCAAGGAACAGGAATCCGGCTCCTAATAGACATAAAGTAATCAGGGTTAGTCCTTANTAACAACTCAGACAATTTTAGTCCTGTGACTTAGAATGTAAAAGAATTGATATCTTTATTGTCGTTTTAGAGATCATGGCAAAGAACATTAAAACCCATCTTTACTGTTATGACGATCACAGAGGTTTCTCTGAAGATCTCAGAAAACGTTTTAATGACACTAACAGGTATACCGTCCTGTCATTTCAGACGCCTGAGGAATTTATCGGACGCATAAATGATGAGAAGGAACTAAATTTCTGTAAAGTGGCAATTCTTGGCCTGCATGAAACCAAAGAGCAGTTTGAAATGATCGACAATCTTACAATCGAGATAAAAAAAATTGATCAGCGGACAGGTCTTATTCTTCTTGGTCCTGCAGATAAGATGGAAGAAATAAAGAAGAGTGTGAAATTTAATGTTGATGCATATGTTCCGAAAAATGCAAATTCAGTCCTTCGCATTCATAACACAGTAAAAAAACTTATAAGTGAGCATAATATCGGGATCTTTATGAAAAGGAGAAATCTTTCACTTTATATCCTCCTGGGATTTGTACTCATCTCACTTTTGCTGCTCCTGGTTTCTTACTTCAAACTGCCACTATACTTCTAATAAACAGAAGTTCTATCAGCGGCAATCTGCGTTTCCGATAGCTATCGGAACTGCGGGAAAATGAAGAATTGCCCGCTGATCACGCAGATAATCGCAGATCAAATTTTCACTAACTCCGATATAATGTTTCAATCCTAGATTGGAGTACAAAGGATGTTGGGAAAAAGGGAAAATCGCCTGCTGATTGAACAGATTAACACAGATAAAATGGATAAAATGACTATTTGTCAGTTTAGAACTTACGGCACATCTTTTGAAAGTGAACGGCAGATATATGTCAAATTTAAAAACTAACTGATATGCAAACCGGTAAGATTGGTGTAACAACTGAAAACATTTTCCCTATAATAAAGAAATTCCTTTATTCTGATCACGAAATCTTCCTTCGTGAGCTTATTTCAAATGCGGTGGATGCCACTCAGAAGCTAAAAACAATGGCATCTGTAGGTGATTATAAAGAAGCTCTTGGTGATACAACAATCCGTGTATCAGTTGATAAGAAGAAGAAAACTATTAAAGTATCTGACTCCGGTATCGGGATGACAAAGGATGAAATTGACAAGTACCTGAACCAGATTGCATTTTCAAGCGCAAATGATTTTCTTGATAAATACAAAGATCAGACCGGGGCAATTATCGGACATTTTGGACTGGGCTTCTATTCCTCCTTCATGGTTTCGGATAAAGTTGAAGTTATTTCAAAATCTTTCCAGGATGGCGCCCAGGCTGTAAAATGGAGCTGCGACGGAAGTCCCGAGTTTACAATTGATGATGTAGAGAAAGAAACAAGAGGCACCGATGTCATATTATACATTGATAAAGAATCGAAAGATTTCCTCGAAGAGAGTAAGGTTGAACAACTTCTGAAGAAATACTGTAAGTTCCTTCCTGTTGAGATCGCATTTGGTCAGGAGAAAGAATGGAAAGACGGAAAAATGGTCGAGACCGGGAAGGATAAGATCATAAACAATACAAAACCCGCCTGGACTCTTAAACCCGCTGAACTTAAAGAGGAAGACTACCTGAAATTCTATCGTGAACTGTATCCTGCAAGTGAGGAACCATTATTTCACATTCACCTCAATGTTGATTACCCGTTCAAGCTGACAGGAATACTTTATTTTCCGAAGATCAAAAGCAATATTGAGATCCAGAAGAATAAGATACAACTCTACTGCAACCAGGTTTTTGTTACCGATTCAGTGGAAGGAATAGTTCCTGAATTTCTTACCCTTCTGCACGGTGTTCTTGATTCACCCGATATCCCGTTGAATGTCTCAAGAAGTTACCTTCAGAGCGATTCAAATGTGAAGAAGATCTCAAGTCATATTACCAAAAAAGTTGCTGACAGGCTGAACGATATCTTTAAAAATAACCGGGAGGAGTTTGAGAAAAAATGGGATGATCTGAAATTGTTCATCGAATATGGTATGATCACTGATGAAAAGTTTTATGAAAAGGCATCAAAATTTGCACTTCTTAAAAACACTGAAGATAAGTACTTTACGTTTGAGGAATATGAAAAGATAATTAAGGAGAACCAGACAGACAAAAAAAATACCCTGGTATATCTTTATTCAACAAACAAGACAGACCAGTATACCTATATCGATAAGGCAAAGAGCAAAGGATACGATGTTCTTCTTCTCGATGGTCAGCTCGATGTACACCTTATTAACCAGCTTGAAGGAAAATTGAAAGAGACGAGGTTTGTGAGGGTCGACTCTGATGTTGTTGATAAGCTCATACTGAAGGAAGAAACACGTGAATCTAAACTGAATGAAGAGCAGAAAGAGGACCTTAAAAATGTGTTCAACATAAAAGTTAAATCGAAGGAGATCTATAATGTCGTTTTCGAAACACTCGATGAAAAAGAGGCTCCGGTAATAATCACCCAATCGGAATTTATGCGGAGGATGAAGGAGATGTCGCAGATAGGAGGAGGGATGGACTTTTACGGGGAACTGCCTGATAGTTATAACCTTGTAGTTAATCCGAACCATCAGCTTGTGAATAAAATCTCTGAAGATCTTTATTCTAAGGAAGGAAAAAGTCTGACAGCGAATGATACTGAGAGAAAGCGATTGAAAGAGGAGGTGGCATTCATGGAGCAGGAGCATAAAAAGAAAAAGCCGGAAGAGATAAGCCAGCTTGAAAAAGATGATCTCGATAAACTCAGGAATGAGCTCTCAGCAGTAGAAAACTCGAGGAAGGATATCCTTGAAGCGTATGGTGCTTCAAATCCGGTAGTCAAGCAACTGATTGACCTTGCGTTGCTAGCAAACAACATGTTGCGGGGTGAAGAGCTCAATACATTTGTTAAGAGGAGCGTGGAGCTTCTCTAGTGGTACGAGGTGCGAGGTACGCGGTACGGGTTGCGAGGAAATTTAGTTCCCCATACCGCGAACCGCGCACCCCGGACCAACATTCTAAATCATCCTGCCAATCTCACCCTTAAGATAATCAATAGCTACCCTTGTCGGCTCTTTCTCAAGCTGCATTATGCTTTCGAGAAGCTGCTTGCTCAGAGCCATACCCGGTGAATCGGCAGTCATCTTGTCTGCTTCTGTGTTTATTATCTTGATCATATTTGAACGGGCATTTCTTACTACTTCCCATGCCTGGGGACTCATATAGATCTGCTGTGAAAGGTTGTGTTCAAATTCGCTCCTGATTGTTGTAAGAAGCGCTGAATGAAGCTGTTTCGCTGTCATATCCGATGAACTGACTCTGACAATTAGCGATTCGAGCGATATTCTTTCGAGGAAAAGAACAATTCTTTCGTATGCCTGAAGCTTTATAGGAGTTACCGTTCTGCTGTTCTGAAGGATCAGTTCCTGCCTGCGTTTATCCTGGTCGTTCCTGATCATATTTCTGAGAAGTAGCCATGCAGTAAAGAAGACCAATAAAGCCGGGATTGTAATTTTGAGTATGTCTGTAAAAGATTCCATATGATTTAATTTTTGTACAAACCTAAACCTTTTTATTTAAACGTAAAGTTCGTAAAGAAATTGGAATTAATTTATTTTTTTTGCCACGAAGACGCGAAGGCACAAAGTATCATCAGGAATACTATTTATTAGCATTTCTTTGTGACCCTTTGTGTCTAAGCGTCCCTGCCTGCTGTCGGCAGTCAGGTTGATGGCAAATGATTTTATGAGTTTTATAATTCGATTTTAGTTCATACTTTTATAGGGTTATATATTGTGTGGCATTTATATTTTAACAGTATGGAATATTTATCGGACAGAGTTAAATCTTTATCAGTTTCCCAGACACTGGCAATGGCTCAGAAGAGCAGGGAGTTAAAGGCAAAAGGTATTGATATAATAAGCCTCAGTCTGGGAGAACCGGACTTCAACACACCTGATTATATAAAAGAGGCAGCAAAGAAGGCAATTGACGATAATTATTCAAAATATCCCCCCGTGCCTGGTTATGATGATCTGCGGAATGCGATCTCAAAAAAGTTCAAAGATGAAAATGGTCTCGATTATTCTTCCGATCAGATAATTGTATCGGCAGGAGGGAAGCACTCTCTGATAAATGTGATCCTGTCAATAGTTAATCCGGGTGATGAAGTAATTATTCTTGCTCCCTACTGGGTAAGTTATTATGATCAGATAATTCTTGCAGAAGGAAAGCCTGTAATAATTGAAGCAAAACTCGGCAACGATTTCAAAATAAAACCCGAACANCTTGAGGCAGCGATAACTTCCAAAACAAGGTTAATAATTTTCAATTCACCTTCAAACCCAACAGGGATGNTATATAGCGGTGAGGAGATGGAGAAGATCGCCAGGATAGTTGAAAAGCATGAAGGAGTGTTTATCATTTCGGATGAGATCTATGAGCATATAATATTTGAAGGGGAGCATGTTAGCATGGCATCTTTCAATTTCATATATGACAGGGTGATAACCGTAAACGGAGTATCAAAAGGTTACGCAATGACCGGCTGGAGGATTGGCTATATAGGAGCTCCTGTGTGGATCGCCAGGGCATGCAATAAGCTGCAGGGACAATTTACTTCGGGAGTCTGCTCCATAGCCCAGCGCGCAGCACTTGCTGCCATACAGGGCAAAGGTGACTCACAAAAAATGATGAGAGAGGCATTTCTTCGCCGGCGCGATCTTCTTTGCGGACTGTTGAAAGATGTGAAAGGACTTAAAGTAAGGGTTCCGCAGGGAGCTTTCTACCTGATGCCTGATATAAGCTACTATTTAGGAAAAAGTGACGGTGAAACCAGGATTGGAAATTCGGATGATCTGGCACTATATCTTCTCGAAAAAGCACAGGTAGCTACTGTGGGAGGTGATGCATTCGGTGCACCCGATTGTATCAGAATATCTTATGCAACCTCGGATAATCTTCTTGTTGAGGCTGTAAAAAGGATTAAGGGGGCGCTGGAGAAACTGAAATAAGCTTCATCCCCCAACCCCTTCTCCCCTGGGAGAAGGGGCATAGTCGTCATTTAATCAGTATATTAGCCCATCTCCCTTGGGAGAGGGGCTACCCGAGCGAAGTCTTGGGGTGGGGTGAGGCAAAAGATCAATACTTATTATACGAGACTGTCTCCTCAGCAGGCTTTCTCCTTTTCTCCCTCTGATCACTTAAGGAATAGCCGAGAGTGATTATCAGTTCAACTCGTTTTGAGTTTGGTATATTAAGTATTTTTCTCAACATCTTTTCATCAAACCAGCCAATCATGCATGAACCAATCCCTTCGGCTTTTGCCTGCAGACAGATACTTTCGGATGCAATCCCGATATCTATTAAAGAATAATCCCTGTTTTTAATTGTGGCGCCGACTTTCGATGAAAAGTTAGGTTTTTCCCTTACAACAACTATCTGAACCGGTGCCTGTGCTACAAAAGTGTTCATGCCCAGCAATTTGGCAGATGCAGCTACTGCAACCTGTTCCACCAGCTTTGTATCGGTAACAACTATAAACTTCCAGGGCTGGGCATTACATGCCGAAGGAGCCATCCTGCCAGCTTCAAGTATCCTTTCAAGTTTCTCTTTCTCAACGGGTTTATCACTGTATTTTCTGTCGCTTTGCCGGCTCTTTATCAGCTCAAGTACCTTTGTCCCTTCAATCATTATTAATAGTTATCTGGCAGTAGTTCAAAATAGCTTTCGGGATGCAGACAGGCAGGGCAATTCTTAAGTGGCTTTGTTCCGAAATGAATATACCCGCAATGCCTGCAGTACCAGAAGACTTTCTCATCGCGCCGGAATACCTTATCCTGCATCACATTCTCAAGGAGTTTCCTGTATCTTTCTTCATGTCCTTTTTCAGCAACTGATATGGCTTTAAAAGCTGCTGCGATGCCTTTAAATCCCTCTTCTTCAGCTGTTTTGGCAAATGAAGGATAAAGATCGCTCCATTCTTCATGCTCACCTTCGGCGGCGGCAAGAAGATTCCCTTTGGTTGTGTCGATCTTTCCGGCAGGATAGGAGGCTGTTATCTCCAGTGCTCCTCCTTCGAGAAACTTAAAAAATCTTTTAGCATGAGTCTGTTCCTGGAGTGCAGTTTTAAGGAATATTTCAGATATCTGTTCATATCCTTCTTCCTTTGCAACTTTGGCTGCAAACTCATATCTGTTCTTTGCCTGCGATTCTCCGGCAAATGCCTTCAGCAGGTTTTTTTCGGTTAAGGTTCCTTTTATGCTNTTTTCCATATTAAGTAGTTTTAATGAATTTAGAAGGTCTGTCAGCAAAATTAATTGTTTTATTTAGCTTTAGTTCGCCATCTGATAAGTTTTGACTCTTCCCCCTTTATAAGTCTTTCGATATTCTTTCGGTGAGTTAAAAGAAGTGCGACTGCAACAAGCAACGAAAATATCTTAAAAATAATTGAGGGACTATCGAAAAAGGAAAACAGAAGTACAGGGAACGCTATTCCTGCACACATTGATGATACTGAAACAATACCGGTAATAAGCAATACAACCAGGAAAACACCCATGCAGCATAGCGTCAGAACAGGCTGCAAAGCAAGAAGGGAACCGAAAACACATGCGACTCCTTTACCTCCCCTGAATCCGGCAAAAACCGGGAAAATATGTCCGGTTATCGCAAATACACCTGCAAGGATCTGGAGATCAATCAATAAAGCACTTCCTGATTCGGCAAGATTAAAGAATACCGGTAGCATAGTAGCGAGCCAGCTTTTTGCAACATCAACGATCATTACCGGAATACCTGTTTTCCAACCCAGAACCCGAATTGTATTTGTAGCACCTGCATTGCCACTTCCATGATCTCTTATATCAACTTTATGAAATGCTTTACCAATCCAGACTGCAGTTGGTATTGAGCCAAGAAGGTAAGCGAGAACATAAACAACAACTAAATTCAATATATTCATATTTATATGGTTGGCAAATATTTCAATAAGTCCAGATCATGATCAGATGTTGCTGATCAGATTACCGGGCCATATGCGACCAGGCTGGCAGCCTCTTTGTTTGATGAGAATTTTGTGAAGTTATTAATAAATTTTAATGCCAGATCAGTTGCAGCCGTGTGCCACTTGAGAGGAGACAGCCATGCTTTTCCCGGATCAAGAAGGTTGTCATCTATTCCATCAATTATAGAAGGAATGTTCAAATTGAAAACCGGCAAAGTGGTATACCCGCACTTTATTTTGTCATTCAGGATAGAATTGACAATCAGGCGTGTAGTGGGCAGATCGATCCTGGTTCCGGTTCCATATGGACCGCCCATCCACCCGGTATTGACAAGCCAGGCTTCTGCGTTATTCATTTTCATCTTCCTTGTAAGCTCATTGGCATAAACTATTGGATCGAGCATCAGAAAAGTTCCACCGAAACAGGTTGAAAAAGAAGGTACAGGTTCAACAATCCCTCTTTCAGTGCCTGCAACTTTTGCAGTGTACCCGCTGAGAAAATAATATTTTATCTGCTCATCTGTCAGACGGCTCACCGGCGGTAGTACTCCGAATGCATCAGCCGTCAGGAAGATCACTTTTTTCGCATGCCCTGCTTTGGAAACAGGCTTGGCAATATTTTTAATATGATAGATCGGATAAGCAACCCTTGTATTTTCTGTTTTCGAAGTGTCATTGAAATCTATTGAACCATCGGGTAGTATGACCAGGTTTTCGAGAAGTGCATCTCTTCTGATAGCATTAAAAATATCGGGTTCATTTTCCCTGCTGAGTTTAACACATTTAGCGTAACAACCTCCTTCAAAGTTAAAGACCCCGTCATCGTCCCAGCCATGCTCATCATCACCGATAAGTGCTCTTTCCGGGTCGGTGGACAGTGTCGTTTTTCCCGTACCTGAAAGCCCGAAGAAAATAGCGGTATCACCATTTTTTCCGACATTCGCAGAGCAGTGCATAGAGGCTATCCCCCTGAGAGGCAGATAATAATTCATGACTGAGAAGATCCCTTTCTTCATCTCTCCTCCATACCATGTTCCCCCTATAACTGTCATCCCTTCTTTAAGGTTGAACATCACAAAGTTTTCAGAATTCAATCCCTGTTTCTGCCAGTCAGGATTGGTTGCTTTGGAGGCATTAAGTACAACAAAATCAGGTTTGAAGTTTTCAAGGTCAGCAGGTTCAGGTCTGATAAACATGTTCTTTACAAAATGGGCCTGCCATGCCACCTCCATGATAAACCTTACACTCAGTCTTGAATTCTCATTGGCACCACAGTAGCANTCAACCACATACAATTTCTTACCTGAGAGCTGTTTTGCGGAAATATTTTTGCAATGATTCCAGATATCGTNAGAAACAGGTTTATTATCAGAAATTCTTGTCAGATCCGATCTCCACCATACTGTATTTCTTGTCTTATCGTCAAGCACAACATATTTATCTTTTGGTGATCGTCCGGTAAATACCCCGGTATCGACAGCTACTGCACCTGTATTTGTGACTATGCCTTTTTCATATTTACTGAGACCCGGCTTTGTTTCTTCATCAAAAAGCAAATCAAAGGACGGGTTATAGACAATCTCTGTAATGTCTTGAATTCCATATGATAATAAATCCTTATTACTGATCATTTCAGGAAGTTGAGTTTTAAAAATTGAAAGCTACAAAGTTATTAAAATATTATCTTGAAAAAGTGCCAAATATGACCCAATTATTTTTATTAGAATTCTATAGAGATAGGGTAAATATCTTTTGAAGGGTCATAATGATGTTAGAAAGTTTTAGGGTTAAGCATCAGATCAGTCAGGCAGTCATGAAAAGAAAAAGGGTTCAGCCGGAAGCAGAACCCTTTTTTCGTATAATCAGTCTTGTTACTTGCCAAATTTAATTGAAGCCTGAGCTGCAGCCAGTCTGGCTATTGGTACCCTGAATGGAGAACAGCTAACATATGTTAAACCTGCTTTGAAGCAGAACTCAACTGAAGCCGGGTCGCCACCCTGTTCACCGCATATGCCAACCTTAAGTTCCGGTCGTGTTGCACGGCCTTTTTCAACTGCCATTTTGATAAGCTGGCCAACACCATCCTGATCAATTGTCTGGAATGGATCAGCGCCTAGTATCTTCTTATCGAGATAATCATGAAGGAATCCGCCGGTATCATCACGGCTGAATCCGAATGTCATCTGTGTAAGGTCGTTGGTGCCAAATGAGAAGAACTCAGCTGTCCTGGCCATACGGTCGGCGAGAAGACATGCACGCGGAATTTCAATCATTGTACCATATTTGCAACCGATCTCTTTTACACTGAATTTTTTACAGATCTCGTCGTATACTTTATCAAAAACTTTCTTAGTATAGTCAAGTTCGGCAACCTCGCATGTAACAGGAACCATTAATTCAGGATAAGGTTTCTTTCCCTCTTTCTTAAGCTCTACAGCCGATTCAAACATAGCGCGTATCTGCATCTCTGTGATTTCAGGGAAGGTGATCCCAAGACGAACACCACGGTGACCCATCATCGGGTTTGACTCATGCAATGCTTCTCCACGTTTTGCAACATCTTCTTTTTTAATTCCAAGAGCTTTTGCAAGTTCTTCCTGCTTTTCAGCACCCTGTGGAACAAATTCATGGAGTGGCGGGTCAAGAAGCCTGAATGTTACAGGCAGTCCGTCCATAGCAGCCATTGTGGCTTTCATATCTTTTTTAAAGTATTCAAAAAGTTCGTTAAGTGCTGTACGACGTTCTGTTTCATTTGCACTGAGGATCATCTTACGAAGAAGGAACAGTGGCTTTTCAGAACCTTTACCATAAAACATGTGCTCGGTACGGAAAAGACCTATACCTTCAGCACCATAACTACGGGCAATCAATGCATCTTCAGGAGTTTCTGCGTTTGTACGGACACCCATTTTGCGGAATTTATCAACTATCGTCATAAATTCTTTAAATCTTGGGTTCTCTGATGCATCCATAAGTGCAAGAGCACCGAGGTAAACGTTTCCTTTTGTACCATTAAGTGTAAGGAAGTCGCCCTCTTTGATAACTATGTCTGAACCAGCTATTTTACAGATTTTCTTATTTGAATCAACATGGAGTCCGCCGGCACCTACAATACAGCATTTACCCCAGCCGCGTGCAACCAGTGCAGCGTGTGAAGTCATACCACCGCGGGCAGTAAGAATACCTTTTGCAGCGCGCATGCCTTCAACGTCCTCAGGATTCGTCTCTTCGCGGAGAAGAATAACTTTTTCACCTTTACGCAGCCATGCAACGGCATCTTCAGCATTGAATACAACTCTGCCTACTGCAGCGCCCGGACCGGCGGGCAGACCTTTTACCACTGCTTTTACTTTCTTCTCAACTGCCGGATCGCAGATCGGATGAAGAAGTTCATCAAGCTGGGTAGGGTCAACTCGCATTACAGCGGTTTTTTCATCAATAAGCTTTTCATGAAGCATGTCCATCGCCATGTTCAGGGCTGCAGTTCCGGTTCTTTTACCGGTACGGCACTGAAGCATATAGAGGACACCTTCCTGGATTGTGAATTCGATATCGAGCATATCGTGGAACGATTTCTCGAGGATATTACGGATATCAACAAGTTCTTTATATGTACCGGGCATAGCCTCCTGCATACTGTGGAGGTGCATGTTCTGGTCATTTTTTGTATCATCATTCAACGGGCTGGGGGTGCGGATACCAGCTACAACGTCTTCACCCTGTGCGTTTACCAGCCACTCACCATAGAAAAGATTATCACCTGTTGCAGGGTTACGTGTGAAAGCAACTCCTGTGGCAGATGTATCTCCCATGTTACCAAACACCATTGCCTGAACGTTTACAGCTGTTCCCCAGTCATCCGGAATACCTTCAATACGACGGTATGAAACGGCTTTCTTACCATTCCAGCTCTTGAACACAGCTTTGATACTGCCTTCAAGCTGTTCTTTTGCATCATCCGGAAAAGGTTTTCCAAGAACGTCTTTTACGATCTTCTTGAAATCCTCAGAGAGAACTTTAAGTTCATCAGCTGAAATTTCAGTGTCTGTTTTATAACCTTTACTTTTTTTGAACTCATCAAGTTTTTCGTCAAGCTGCTTACGTATTCCTTTGCCTTCGCCTAGATCAATACCTTCGGCTTTTTCCATAACAACATCGGCATACATCATAATCAGACGACGGTATGAATCCCATACAAAACGGGGATTACCTGTCTTTTTCAGGAAGCCGGGAATAGTTGCTGAGCAGAGACCTATATTGAGGACAGTGTCCATCATACCGGGCATTGAGCTCCGGGCACCCGAACGACATGAAACAAGCAACGCATTTACCGGGTCGCCATACTTCATGTTCATAGTTTCTTCTGTCTTCTTCATTGCAGCCCATACTTCAGGCATCAGTTCTGAAGGGAGAGTACAATTGTTTTTATAGTACTCATTGCAAGCTTCTGTTGTGATAGTAAAACCGGCAGGAACAGGCAGACCCAGCAGACACATTTCTGCAAGGTTGGCACCTTTACCACCAAGAAGGTTTTTCATATCAGTTTTGCCCTCTGCGTTTTTCTTTCCAAAGGAGTAGACTCTTTTAACCTGTGACATAATTTTATTGATTTGAGATAAAGTTTAATTTATTGGTTTTGCGAAATAAGTCGCAAAGTTAATGTTTTAAATTGAATTTCTAAAACGGGAAGAAGTGATAACAATTTTTAACACTTGTTTACTATTTCACTACTTCTTTAACTCTCAGATATTCGATCTTTTAATGGAAAATATAATAAGAGCCAGCTATGTCACAAAGGGTTTTTTCAGGAAGATCATGACCGTGGGTGAAACATAATAAGAGTATCGCGCAGGAAACTTCTGTCGATATGTGTATATATTTCGGTAGTGAGAATTGATTCATGTCCCAGCATCTCCTGGACGGCCCTCAGATCTGCTCCCGCTTCAATCATATGTGTTGCGAAAGAGTGACGGAAGGTATGCGGACTGATATTTTTTCTGATCCCGGCTTTAGCAGCCAGGTTCTTGATAATTGTAAATATCATTGCCCTGGTAAGCTTTGAACCTCTTCTGTTAAGGAAAAGAACATTCTGATCGTGTATAACAGACAGCTGATTCCTGTCCTGTTTGTAAATATCAATCTCCTTCAGCGCCTTGCCGCTTACAGGAACAAGTCTCTGTTTATTTCCTTTTCCTGTTACAATTACAAATTCTTCACCATAATGAATATCAGTCAGACGAAGATTCACAAGTTCCGAAACACGAAGCCCGCAGCCATACAGGGTTTCAATAATTGCTTTATTCCTGTGACCCTCAGGCTTGCTCAGATCAATCACTTCGATCATCCTGTCGATTTCCATTATTGAAAGCACCTCCGGGAGCTTAAGTCCTATCTTAGGAGATTCAATAAGCGACGCCGGATTTTCCGTTATTTCTCCCTCAATAAGAAGGAACTTATAAAACGCTCTTATTCCTGAAAGTATCCTTGATTGCGTTCTTGTGTTTTTATTATCAGCGCCATACCACAGGATAAATTCTTTAAGGTCGGAGTAGGAGACCATGGTTGGTGTAATATCCTTTTGGGTTTCCGCGAAAAACTTTTCTAACTTGAAAACGTCATTCAGGTAAGCTTCAATACTGTTTTCCGACAAGGACTTTTCCAGTCGGAGATAGGTTTCGAAGTTCCTGAAGGATTGTTTCCAGCTTAAACTCATTTTTTAATTGTATCCCACAAAGTAACACAAGAAAAGACAACCTTCAATAGTTAGCCATCTTAAATATTTTTTATCTATTTTTACCGTTCTAATAAGAAATCTATTACCAGAAAATTTCAGAGCAGGAATTAATTCAATATCAGATGAAAATAGAGATCATAAATGGTCCTAATCTCAATCTACTGGGAAAGAGAGAACCTGAGAAATACGGACATTCATCATTTGAAGATTATCTTAAAGTACTGAGATCACGTTTCCCGGAAATAATTTTTGAGTACTATCAATCGAATATTGAAGGCGAAATAATTGATGAAATTCAGAAGAAAGGATTTTCAGCTGATGGAATAATTCTGAACGCAGGAGGGTATACACATACCTCGGTTGCAATTACTGATGCTATTGCTGCAGTGAAAACTGCAGTGGTCGAAGTTCATATTACAAATGTTTCGGCACGTGAGGAATTCCGGCATACGAGCCTTATAGGAAAAAATTGTGCCGGTACCATCCAGGGTTTCGGACTTGATAGTTACAGGCTTGCTGTTGAGGCACTTATTGAAATAAAGAATTCAAAGAAAGTATAATTTATGAACAGAAAAAGGACAAAGATTGTTGCAACTATTTCAGATCGTAATTGCGCTCCGGCATTTATTAAAGAGCTCTATGAAGCAGGGATGGATGTCATTCGCATAAATTCAGCTCATCTGAACATTGAAGCAGCGCTTCAGATAATTAAAAATACCCGTGAAGTCTCTGACAAAATTGCAATTCTTCTCGATACAAAGGGCCCTGAGATACGTACTACAATCTGCGATGCTCCGATTCCGCTCAAAAAGGGAAATAAGATCAATATTATCGGTGACCCTACTCAGAAAAGCACAAATGAAACTATTTATGTGAGTTATAAATCGTTTGCCGTAGATGTTCCTATAGGATCATTGGTTCTTATGGATGATGGGGAACTGGCGCTGAAGGTTATCAAAAGACGCGGAAACATCCTGGAATGTAATATTGAGAATGATGGAATACTGGGTGCCAGAAAAAGTGTTAATATTCCCGGTACGAAGATCAGCCTGCCTTCCCTGACTGAAAAAGACAAAGCATTTATTGAAATGGCTGCTAAAAACGAGGTCGATTTTATTGCTCATTCGTTTGTCAGATCCAAGCAGGATGTGTTTGATGTTCAGGCAGTTCTTGATTCTTTTAACAGCACTATCAAGATAATTGCAAAGATTGAAAATGAGGAGGGTGTTGAAAACATAGATGACATACTTGATAATGTATATGGCATTATGGTGGCAAGGGGTGATCTTGGGATTGAGATACCTTATGAGAAGATCCCCGGAATTCAGAAGATGATCATAATGAAATGCCTTGTGTCGAGAAAGCCAGTCATTGTTGCGACGCAGATGCTACAGTCGATGATAACCAATCCGAGGCCGACCAGGGCTGAAGTAAGCGATATTGCCAGTGCAATATATTCTCAGACTGATGCTATTATGCTCAGCGGTGAAACTGCCAATGGTAAATATCCTGTTGAGGCGGTTAAAACTATGACAAAAGTGGCTCTGGAAGTAGAGAAGAACAAAGAAAAATTTATTGATATTCCCCATATAAATGTAACAGGTGAAATCTCGGCTTACCTTTCCAAAGTTGCTGTCAAAACTGCATTCAGGGTGGGAGCAAGAGGTATTATAGCCGACACAACAGGGGGCAGGACAATCAGAGATATGGCCTCTTACAGAGGTATTGACCTGATACTGGCACAGTGCTATTCAGAAACTACAATGAGGCAGCTTGCACTTTCATACGGAGTGTACGCAAGTTTCCAGGAGAAAAGGAAATCAGTTGATGAGTTTATTCATATAGCTTTAAAAAAACTGGTAAAGACTCATAATCTCAACAGTGAAGATATTGTTGTGGTTCTCGCGGGTAACTTTTCAGGAGGGGCAGGTTTTTCATTTATTGAGGTGGGTTCAGTTCAATATCTTAAAGACAGGGTCAGCATTAAGGAAGAATAATTGGTCTGATTTTTGTGGATTTATAAAGGCCTGAGGAGATTTATATATGATAAGAATCCTGTGTTTTTCAATATGGATTTTATTTCATCCGGTTCATGTTACCCTGACAAGTATAGATTACGCTCCGGAAAATGGTTCTTTTAAGGTATTTGTGAGAATGTATTTTGATGATTTTCTGCGTGATTATAAATTGACATTTGCAGATATTCAGAATACGGATTTTTCAAAGGAGAATGCATCATCAATGGTTGAAATGGAAAGATATCTTGGAGAAAAAATAAAGATAACAGTGAACGAAAAACAGCTCAAAGGTAATTTACTCGACCTTAATATGGTTGACAATGAGATAAGTATGAACCTGGATTTTGGCTCAGTAAAAAAACCACATACCGTGTCGGTAAAAAACCTGATTATGACCGGACTTTACAGCGATCAGACCAATATGATCATTGTAAAGGTGAATAAATTTGAAGAGGGCATAAAACTCACTGCATACATGACTGAACGAACTTTTAAAATAAATTAAATTCAGAAGTGAAGAATCTTATAATGAAGAAGCTTGTTTTACTGATACTGGTATCGTTTTTCTTTGGGAACGTTATGGCTACTCATAACAGGGCCGGAGAAATTACATATATCCAGTTGTCAGATCTTACCTATGAAATAACTATTACGACATTTACATATACATTAAGTTTTGCCGACCGACCCACCCTCGAAGTGGAATGGGGTGATAACTCTATATCAACTGCCCCAAGGATAAGCAAACTGACTTTACCTAACTATTACCAGAGGAACATATATAAGATACAGCATACATTTCCGGGTCCCGGAATCTACAAACTTGTGGTTCAGGATCCGAACCGTAATGCGGGTGTTAAAAATATACCTAATTCAGTGAATGTCGTTTTTTCGATATCAACAATACTGACCGTTAATCCGGCTATGGGACGCGACAACACTCCAGTACTGCTCAACCCTCCTTATGATAAGGCCGCCCTTGGATATGTTTTCATTCATAACCCGGCAGCTTTTGACCCCGATGGTGACAGTCTTTCATACAAACTTACAGTGTGTACCCGTGAAGATGGAAAACCAATTGAAAACTATACACTGCCTCCGGCTTCTCATTTTATAAAGGTAGATTCGGTAAGCGGTGACCTAATATGGAACACTCCTGTTGATACCGGTATATATAATGTTGCAATGGAAATTCAGGAATGGAGAAATGGGAAAAAAATAGGTATTGTCGTAAGGGATATGCAGATAGAGGTATTTAAAACCAACAATAAACCGCCTGTTAACAGCCCTCTTAAAAACTATTGTGTCCAGGTTGGTGACACTATTGATTTCCTGTTCTCAGCAACCGATGAAAATCTGGACAATTTAACACTGAAGGCCACTTCGGGAATTTTTACACTGGGAACCTGTCCGGCACAGTTTGTTAAAGTTGATTCAGTACCCGGGTACGCTTCGTCAGTATTCCGATGGATACCATGCCATGAGTCAGTAAGAAATCAACCATATAATGTCATTTTCAAGTCGGATGATTACAACTCCGATATTAAGTTATCTGATATTGATAATATGAATATCAAAGTACTTGGTCCGCCACCTGTCTTAATAAATGCTGTTCCTGAAGGGAAAGTCATTAAGCTGGAATGGACAAATTATGGAACCGGTTATATTGCAGGATTCAGTATATACCGCAGAGAAGGAACAAGTACATTCAAACCCGATTCATGTACAGCTGGTTTACCTTCATCGACAGGATTTGTTAAATTAGGTTACATTGGTGGCAGCACAACCACCTCATACACTGATAATGACAACGGGCAGGGGCTGCAGTTCGGCAAGGAGTATGCATACAGGATTGTTGCAGTATATCCTAACGGGACTGAAAGTAAAGCGTCTAATGAGAAAAAGTCTGCACTTATTTCAGGCCTTATTGCTATCAAAAATATTAGTGTGAGGTCTACTGACCCTGTAAACGGATCTATCAGGCTTGCATGGGAAAAACCTGATACTATACTTACCGGCGGACCATTCAGATATATGATTTATAGTTCTGAAGGAATTACCGGAGGTAGCTTTCTCCCAATCCCGGCTTTGCCAACTTTAAGCCTCAACGATACGGTTTATATTGATACCTTAATTAATACCCAATCGAAAGCATTTCTTTATAAGATAGAGATATTAAATAATGAAATTCCAATTCCTGAGCCTTCATTTGCTTCATCACTATTTCTGGATGTCCTTCCGGGCGACCGGAAAGCAAAGCTGGCTATAAAAAGAAATGTTCCATGGATAAATACCCGGTATGATATTTTCAGATTGAATGAAACAACACTTGCATACGATTCTATAGGCTTTACTGACCAATTGAATTTTGTTGATAATGGATTGGAGAATGGGAAACAATATTGTTATTATGTGAGATCGTTTGGAGGTTATTCATCTGCGAAATTGCCCCAAAACCTGATAAATTTTTCTGAAACTATCTGCACTACTCCTGTTGATAACGAGCCGCCATGTCCGCCACTTGTAAATGTAACAAGTCAGTGCGACAGTCTTTATAATACCGTTTCATGGTCAATTACTGATCCTTTCTGTTTCAGTGATATTGCCGGGTACAATGTGTGGTATAAAAACACAACCGGGGAAAACCTTGTGTTAATAAATACTATTAACGATAAGAATATATTTTCATTTAAGCATTACCCGGGTGAAACAATAGCCGGATGTTATGCTGTAAGTGCATTTGATGTAAAAAACAATGAGAGTCAGAAATCTGAAACGGTTTGTATCGATTCCTGCAACTTTTATGAAATACCAAATGTGTTCACTCCAAATGGAGATGATATCAATGACAGACTTGTGGCAAGGTCATCAGGACTTGTTGAAAAAATTGACTTTAAGCTTTTTAACAGGAATGGATTATTGCTGTTCAAAACGGAAGAACCACGAATTGAATGGGATGGGACTTATAAAGGAAAAATAGTNTCTCCGGGGGTATATTTCTACCAGTGTGATGTTTATGAGAGACGCATATCAGGAATTGAGCTGTTCCATCTTTCAGGTTTTGTACATGTTATTACTGAGGAAAACTCGAAATTGAAGTTGACAAAATGATTACAGACCTTTTAGAAATGAAGAAGGTACCAATTCTGATATGCCTGATTATTTCAACTTTTTCTGTATACGGACAGGATGTGGTTGATTTGTTGCTTAAAGCAAAGGCAAATACTGAATCAGGAAATCCTGATAAGGCTGTCATAATACTTAATGATGCTTTAAAAACCGCAAAATCGAGTGACATCTATCTTGAAAGAGCTGAGGCAAATCTTGTACGGGGAAATTATTCTGAGGCAATCAGCGACTATAATGAGGCAAATAAAATAACTCCTTCAAGCGGAGAATATGGCCTTTCAAGAATTTATGCTCTCAAAAGGGATGTTCCGACAGCTCTCTATCATCTTGAAATGAATTTAGTATCGTCGCTTAAGAAGAGTGAAAAGGTGATAATGCTTGATCCTGCTTTTGAACTTGTTCAGAATAGTCCGCAATGGCGTCAGTTCTGGAAGAAGGAGTGGTATACTGATTCGGAAAAAGCCATCTCTGAAATTGAATATTATTTGTCGGCCGGGAAAACTGATGAATCAAAATCAGTTCTGGCAGATCTGAAAAAGAATTATGGCAACAGTGAAGAGGCTCTTTCTGCGGAAGCATCAATTAACCTTGCTTCCGGAAAATATGCCGAAGTGGTAAAGGTCATGACTGATCTGATAGCTGACAGTCCGGGCAATGAAAAATATTTGCGGATATTAGCTAAAGCTCAGACGGGATTATCAAATCCTTCAGGGGCTTCTGTAATATACTCACAACTACTTAATGCAGGTGTTGCTGATGCTGAGTTGTTGATCCTCAGGGCTGATTGTTACAGAAAAACAGGTGAGAATGTTAAATCGCTCGCAGATATTGAAAAATATCTTGAATATTATCCTGAAAACCGGGCAGCCTTAAGCCTGGCTGGCAGAGTTGAGACATTATCGGGGGACAATTTAAAGGCACTGGAATATTTTTCAAGGAACCTTAAGCTTCATCCTAACGATCCAGAATGCTACATCGACAGGGCTAATTCTTACCTGGTAGCAAAATCGTGGGACTGGGCAATAAAGGATTACAGCATGTCGCTCGATCTGAAACCCGGCAATTCGGATGCCTGGCTCAATAAAGGAGTTGCTTTGCTCAACGAAGGAAAGACCGATGATGCATGTCACGATTTCAGAAGATCATTCAGCCTTGGAAATAA
>JGI20214J51088_10000722_pt1 | contig 22742 bp, 16 predicted proteins | sample WetSurMetagenome_FD_51088 | JGI IMG/M metagenome (IMG submission 51088) | reverse complement strand
AACCAGGAACGGAAACTGCATATTGTTATTTTCGGGGCTCATCCTGATGACCCTGATAAAGCAGGTGGAACTGCCTGTAAATGGGCCCGGCTTGGTTATGATGTTTTGATGGTTTCCATGACAAACGGTGATGCAGGGCATCAGACTATAAAATCCGGGGAACTGGCTAAAATCCGCCGTGAAGAGGCTCGCAGGGCAGGTGAAGCTATAGGAGTAAAGTATATAACTTTAAATAATCATGACGGACAATTAATGCCGACATATAAAAACAGGCTGCAGGTAATTAAAATAATCAGGGAGCAAAAGGCTGATATTGTAGTTTTCCCCAGGCCATATGATTATCATCCTGACCACAGATACACGGGTGTTCTCGTGCTTGATGCAGCCTATATGGTTACAGTGCCAACAATTCTGCCCAAAGTACCCTACCTTGAAAAGAATCCGGTATTCCTTTTTATGAGTGACAGGTTTATTCATCCTGAGCCGTTTAAAGCTGATGTTTGTATTGACATTGATGATGTAATTGAAAAGAAAATGGATATGTATCATCAACACAAGTCACAGGTGTATGAATGGTTACCTTTTAACAGGGGAGGTCTCGATCAGGTACCCAAATCGGATGCTGAAAGGAGAATATGGCTTGGCAATACCCGAAAAAGCGCTTCTGATGCAACACCATACCGCGCTAAACTTATTGAATTTTACGGCAATGAAAAGGGGAACAAAATAAAATACTGCGAAGCATTTCAGGATTCAGGCTATGGTACTGCCCTGACAAAAGAAAATATCAGTTTGTACTTTCCGTTTTTGAAACCTTAATAATACGATAGTCTTCATTTAATGGCATGATATTTGAATTACAATAAGCAAAATATACTGCCATGAAAAAGTTGTTTATTACTTTGATGACTATTATGGTCATTTCATCCTGTTCCACCACCAAAGAGGCAAAAACTTCAAGGAATGAGCTTCGAAAAGAGAAGAAATATGCTGAGCAGGAGGCTGTCAAGGCATCTGTCGAGTCCAAACGATTCATAATTAAGCTTGACCGGCTTTATTTTACCAGAGGAGGAATGGTCGATCTTGTACCAAGAAAGAACTTCATTATTATTGATGGGAACAGAGCCATTATAAACGCTGCTTATCTTGGAAGACAGTACAATATAAAACCCGTCTCTGGAATTAGAATGGCCGGAGAAGCTAAGAATTATGAAGTGATCAGCGATTCTTTAAAAGGCACCTATAAGATTAAGCTGCAATTAAATAATAGTGTCAACACAATTAATATTTATCTCAGCATCGATAAGACAGGTGTATGTAACGCCTCACTCTCAAATCTCAGAATTGATAATGTCCTGTACAAAGGCTATATTGTTCCAATAAAAGAGAAGACAAACAATACTGCTCCGGACGGCATTACAATCTGATGTCTGTTCTAACAGAACAAACACAAACTCCAACCAATAAATTTATTGGTAGTCGAGGTACTGACTATTATGTCTTAACTCAAGGAAATCATCACCTGTTTCATGATATCCATATTCAAAGCAATAATGGAACTTATGACCCTGTGACGTTTCAATAATATGAGTAAAGAAACTGAAGTTATAACCCAGGGCAAATAAAGCATCTTTATGAACTCTGACCTTACCCTCGGTATAAAGATCTGCCAGTATCCTTCTGTTCTTTCTTAACAATCCGTGTACATTTCTGACAAAATTGTTCGAATCACGGTTAAGCCTGTTGTTGTAATTATTCCGGCACTGATCAGAACAGAACTTTTTATCGGTACGGCCACGTATTATGTCACCGCAATCGAGACATTTCTTTTCCACAGCACTAATGTTTTTTATAAAGATATAAAAAATACAAATGATGAGTATAATTTTGACACAGATCCATCATTTACAAATTATCCTTCTTTTTGTAAAGGAGGAATACATTCTTGTAATGTCTCTAAGGGAATTCAGTTCTGAAATATAACAAGCAAGTGAGTCTGTATTGATTGTTTCCTTATCAGGGTGCTAATCTTTTCTTTGATTTGCTCTTCTTTTTAGGTGCCAGTTCAGCTTTTGACCTTAAAACCGCACTTGCACCCGGATCGGACCGATAAATTATCTCATAATCTTTATCAAAAAGTAAATCAAATACGTCTGTCCTGTTCACATCCCCATAATTTTGAGGATATAAGTCTTTCCTGCACATTCTTTCACTTTCATAGCAATAACAGAATTTTTCGCTATCCTTCGTAAACAGATTTATTCTTAAATAGACCAATGCCAGCCATTGCACAAAATTCCAATACTGATAAGTAATTGAAACACTGTCAAGATGTAAACAAAATGTTCTTGTTCTCTTTTCTTCATCATCAGTTAATGGAGGCTTATGTCTCATAACAGCAAAATCAGTGGTTTTCCAGTCATAATTATCATCAAATTCAATTGGATTATATCCGTTAATCACACTCCCAAACAAATACAGCACATTATCAATCCAGATAAAACGTGCAGCGTGGCTGTAAACTATAGAGGTATCATATCCCTTTCTCTTTCCCCAGCGCTTCATTACTTTACAAATTATCCTGCTAAGAAACGTATCTGACTTAACAAGAAAAGTATCTCCTGTTTTAACTTCTTCTTTTTCCATAATAATAATGTTAAAGATTATTTATTGAAAAATGCCAACAGTAAATTCATATACAAATATCGGTCATAATTAGGGCCTTGTCAATAATTCTTCTCTATCAGGCTAAAGTAAAATCCTGAAAAGTCTTGAACCAGATACAAAAAAACGTTTTCAAACGAATACAAACAACTATAAATGTTTTCAAACCGTGTATAAATGATTATTAACCGGGACAGGAAATGAATGTGGCTTAAGTTTGTTAAGAAAATAATTTAATGTCGTATTAAAACTTAAAGTCATGAACTCACTTAAAAACAGGGTCACACTTATCGGGAATCTCGGACAGGATCCGGAAACAAAAACTACTGATGGCGGGAAAAAAGTAACTCATTTCACGCTGGCTACTGATGATGGTTATAAAAATGCTGATGGTCAGAAGGTAAGCGAAACAACCTGGCACAATATTGTCGCGTGGAATGGTCTGGCCGATATTGCAGGAAGATTTCTGAAAAAAGGCCGTCAGGTTGCAGTTGAAGGGAGAATTGTTTATCGTACTTATGAAGACAAGAAGGGTGCAACAAAGTACATAACAGAGATTGTACTTAATGATCTTGTCCTGCTCAGATCAGGAAAAGATAATGGAAAAGAGGAAGAAGGACAAGCATGAAAAGATCTGCGTCCATGGAAATGATCGCTGCATTTCCGCTGAGAAGAGGCTGTCCTGTAAAAGGTATCAGCCTCTTTGTTTTATGGATTTCGCTTTACAATCTCATTCACAGTTGATATTACAATCGACTGATCAGCCGGTGTTTTCTCAATCATTTCGAAAAGAATGTGAGTAAGTTCTGAATAAGACAGCTTGATTTTCCTACTCTTCAACAGGAGATCAATATAACGTATAGCCCTGTCGATTAACTTATTATTGCTGGCTCGAACATAAGTCATAACATTTCCTTCGTATCTGTCCAATCTTCCCATTATAAGGGTCGAATGAGTATTTAAAATCATCTTAAGGACAAGGTGAGTAAAGAGCGGATTTAAAAAGGGAGTAGTTAAAAAGTGGCTTTCGTTCTCAAGCAGAAAATTAATACCTGTTTTATCATATGTTATCTTAAACCTGTGCTGTCTGATTGATTTACGACTATTTTCCCTTCTTGACAGCACTTTTGCACTAAAGTCAAAACCAAGCAGACGTTCCCGTGAGGCTATTCCGTTAATATCCGGCCACTCCAGTGTCCTGGGGGCTCTCCATAAAAGCTTTTTCCATGCCTCTTCACTGCTTTTTGAACCAGGCATATAAAGATAGCAGAGAGAAAGATTCTGTTCTGTTTCATAAATATTTTCAAATGGGAAGAGGCTGAAAGTAGGTGATCTTTCTGTAGTGTCAGTAATAATTGTTATCCCTAACTGATTATCTGTCTCATACAACAAATAGTCTCCGTTTTTATAATACCCGGATTCTTTTATAATAAATTTTTCAATAAACCTGATATCCAGGGAATTCCAATATTCTGCCAGAGTATCGATAGCTTCACCTAATGACTTATCGCTCTCACAGTAATAAAACAGAGCTATTCCTGCCGCTGCAAGCAGAATGGTCGAGGATTGCATCCTTGTGCTTCCTGTAACAGCCATCGGTCCGACAGTAAGGTTTATCTTTTCTATGCCGGGGTTTTCAATAACCCGTTTTGATCTTTCGGCTGCCTTGCATAAAAGGTCATCGGGATTGCAATAAATAAAAAATGGTTTGCGTTTTGAAATTTGTGTTGCTTCTTCAACAGCACCAATAACAAAAGGAGTTTCCCCTCCTTCTGTAGTGCCGATCAACAGGTCACCATCCTTGAAACCTGCTTCATGAAGCTGCTTTGCTCCATATTGCGGAAAATCTTCAAAGTTCTCTATTGAACGAATAAGAGCAACATCACCTCCTGACATAAAACTGAATACTCTGTCCTTAATTATATCTTTATAATGCACCTGCCTCCACAGTGTTTCAATTGTCAGTGATAATCTGCCGGTTGCTCCGCAGCCGCAGAAATAGAGGTTATTTCCTGATTTCAATGTATCATTAATCGCATCTTTCAGGTAACAGATCAGCTTTTTATTCTCAGCCAGAACGCTGATTGTCTGTCTGTCTAGTTCCTTAAGAATTGAAATAGCTTCAGGCAGATTTGTTTGAGAGAGGTGTGAAAGATCAGCTGTCGCCGGATGAGGTTTTTCTGTTACCAGACTGCCAAGCTTATACTGTGATGCAATTGAAAGAAACTTTTCCGCTTTGATATCTGAATCATTCATCATTTATATTCTATTTATTTTTCTGAAAAAATCAATACTGACTGACTAACTATATGAGATTACCTTCGGTGAGCTCGTCCACCTAACGGTGTACTCGGTTCTTTGCTTCGGATCATTTCGTTCAGAATCTCTTTCTAATTTCAAATATTATCCGCTTTACAGGGATACAAAAATAATCAACTCCGGTGATATCCTAATCAAGATCGAGAATATCAACATTAGTACGGTAATCATTGAGCAGATATTCAGCAAAATAATACCACATCATCCTGTCAAGGTAAGGAGTATCTTCTCCATAGGTATGGCTTTGACCCGGGACTATCATTAAATCAAAACGCTTATTAGCCTTAATAAGTGCATCGGCTACTCTGAGTGTATTTCCGGGATGTACATTGTTATCCATATCACCATGAATAAGAAGAAGGTGTCCTTTCAGGTTTTTGGCAAGATCCTGATTGGCTTCAATCTGACTTTTAAATGAAACTACAGCTTCTGACTTTTTATTCAGGCTGTCTTTAGCTTCCCTTTTGGCATTTGCTTTCTTTGCAACCTCAGCTACACCATTATGCGTTTCGCCCCACCACTGGTTATAAATATTATTGTCGTGATTCCCGGCAGCTGAAACAGCTACATCATAAAAATCAGGGTATGAAAGTATTGCAGCTGTTGACATGAATCCGCCTCCTGACCGGCCATAAATACCAACACGGTCAATATCAATAAATTTAAATCTGTCTGCAAGTTGTTCAATACCATACTTATCGTCGGCTAGTGCATAGTCGCGCAGATCATTATAGCCAAAGGTATGGTAATAATTACTCCTCATCGGACTGCCACCTCTGTGGCCGAAGTTGACCACAATAAATCCTACCTGGGCAAGGGCGACGTTTTTCTCGCTGCTGACAGAAAACTGATAAGGGACTCTTTCATACTGAGGTCCGGGATAAACATTGGATATTACAGGGTATTTTTTTGTAGAGTCAAAATCAAAGGGTTTGTATATGACCCCAAATAAATCAGTTACTCCGTCCATTGCTTTAACAACAAATGTCTCCGGCATTTTCCATCCTGCCTTAAAGAGCTGAGACAGATCTGCCTTTTCCAGGTTCAGAATAATATTGCCCGTATTATCTCTTAAAACTGATAAAGGAACCTTATCAACTGTCGAATATGTATCAACAAAATATTTATTTGATTTTGACATTGAGAATGAGTGATTGGCAGCTTCTTTTGTCAGGAGGGTCATGCCTCCTTTATCAATAGACGCCTTATATTTCATACTGTAGTAAGGATGAACTCCATTTTCCCTCCCAAATGCTTCAAAGTACACAACTCTGCCAAGGGTGTCAATACGCTCAACACTTCCGGTGACAAAATATCCATCGGTAATCTGGTTTTTAAGTTTGCCACTGCCATCATAAAGGTACAGCTGTCCCCACCCTGTTCTTTCTGACCACCATATTATATCATTTCCTTCATTTAAAACTGAAAGATTTGAATATTCGTCGTTAAAATAGGGCCAGGTCTGTTCACTGAAGATCACAGAAACAAGTCCTGTTTCAGCATTTACCAGACAAACATCAAGATTCTTCAGAGGACGGTCCTTACGGATAAGAATAATCTTTTCCGCTGACTTCTGTGAAGACCATTCTACATTTATTGTCTGATCTTTCCATTTTTTAAGATCAACATTTGTACGGGTCTTTGAGGCAACGTCAAATATTACCAGTTCCGATTGAGGAACAAACTCTTCTCCCGGCATAGGATATTTATAAGTCAGAAGTTTTGGACGCGGTTCTGCAAGAACATCAACCAAAAACAGATCCTTCACTTTACGGACATCTCTCCTCACTACATAGAATTTCTTAGAATTCTTGAACCAGTTAACATTTGTTCTGACTCTTCGGTCCCTGGTTGTATCATCCGAATTGAAATATCCGGCAAAACTGTAATAACGCTCACCATCATCAGTAAGCTTATATTCAACACTATCCTTATCTTTTGCCTTCATTAGGTAAAGATTGTGATTCTTCGCAAAAGCTATCCATGTGCTGTCAGGGGAATAGCTTGCCCATGATGGTTTCCTTTTGGCTTTTTCAATAGTATCGAGCTGAACCAGCTTCTGATTTGATATATCGAAAAGGAACTTTACAGGATCGACAACAAATGTAAATTTAGTAGTACTTTTCTTTTCAAATTTTATCTCTTTTATAGGAAGATCCAGCTCATTATAAGGATGGTGGGTAATTTTGTGCAATTCTGCAGCCATATACCTGCTGTCAAACATAAGCTGTTTGGTTCTGGTTGCTGCATTTACATAATAGTAATTTTTGCCTGCAGAGTTTTTGTAGGAATACCAGAAAATATCGCTTTCCTCAATCCAGTTAGCACTGACTTCAAGATCACCATATTTAGTAACAAGGTTGTCTTCCCTGAATTTTTCAGCAGCCCTGAAATCTGCTTTCTGTGCCTTAATAAAAAATGAAATACATAAGAGAGTAAGAAATAATAAGAGATGTTTCATGAGTAAATAAATTGGGTTATTATCTTTATCAAATAAAATAAAAATTCTTCTGATTATTGTAAAGAATGAAAAAGATCCTTCCTGTAATAATTGTTTTCCACTGTATATTTAATTATAGTCATTCCCAAACTGTAGAAAATTCAGGCAAACCGGTAATGCAGATTATCACCGATTTCCATCTCGATTTAAATGATACAGCCAAAACAACCGGCTTCGGTATAAACAGGGCCTACTTTGGTTATGACTACCTTCCCGGAAATAATTTCTCTTTCAAAATAGTTTTAAACATCGGTACTCCGGAGGATCTTCCAAAGCAGGCTTCACCGCGGAGATATGCATTTTTCAGAGAAGCATCGGTTACCTACGTTAAGGACAGAGTTAAGGTCTCATTCGGGCTGACAACAACAAGACATTTCGACTATCTTCAGCAGTTCTGGGGAAAAAGATTTATCTCAAATGAGTTTGAGATGCGGAACAAGTACGGCTATATTGCTGATCTTGGGGTAGTACTTGATTACAAATTCAATGATAATCTGACCGGTGATATTGCGGTTACCAATGGTGAGGGCTATTCTGATATCCAGCTCGACAATGGAGTAAAAGCGGCTGCCGGATTGACGTACAGGCCAACAAGTCATTACGCCTTCAGGTTTTACAACGACCTGAACAATGTAAATGGGATACTCCAATATACTCTATCGTCATTTGCCGGCGTTGATAATAAATGGATCAATTTCGGAGCATCACTTCATTATAAAACCAACATGGATAAAGTGGAAGGACATGATGGCTGGGGCGTCTCATCTACAGGGTCGGTAAAGCTTCCTCATAATTATGAGATCTTTGGCCGTTATGATTATTCCGGTTCCGTTAGTGTGCCCGGAGAAACCTATCACTGGAATTATCTGAAAGATGCCAGTCTGATAGTTTTCGGACTTCAGAAGAATATAAATGTCAATTTTAAGCTGGCGTTGGATTACCAGAGTTCGATTCCATATTCAGGTAACCTTCCATCTTCAGGTTTCATATTCCTCAACGCTTTATTCAAGATCTGAGAACTGCTGAATACTCCTTTCCTGCCCTGAATGCTTTCAGATTTATTTCTACTATCGCCTCTCCTTTTCTTCCGAACAGTTTTTTTATTGCCCCCAGGATACTTGCTTCAGACATATCAATGAAACGGGATGCAGCTCCCAGAATTACCATATTTCCGGCGCGGGTTGAGCCAACCTCTTTAGCAATAGTGTCAGCATCAATAATTATATGATTCTTTACTTTTTTGATCTCATTGACAATATCTCCGACAACCGGATAATCCGGTATATTAATAAACGGGATTGCGTTTGTTACCAGCCATCCCTCCTTTGAAAGCCATGGAAGATACCTTAAGGATTCCATGGGTTCAACCGATATTATCAGATCTGCCTTTCCATAGGGAATCAGGTCAGAAAATACCGGTTTATCGGATATCCTCAGATGCGACTGCACATCTCCTCCCCTCTGGCTCATCCCATGAACTTCCGATTGTTTAAGAAATAGGTCATTCGAAACAGCGGCAAGACCAATGGCAGCAGCGATAGATAATATTCCCTGTCCTCCTACGCCGGATAGTATAATGTCATTTTTCATTGTAATTCATTTTGAGTTTACTCATTAGAGGCATCAGTTCTTTTTCTTTTGGTAGCAGTCTGAATACATTCACGCGATGCAATTATTACTGAAACGTCTTTATATTCAAACTCTGCCCTCATTATTCGTACATTCTCATCATGATTCTTATGTAACGGAACCAAGACTTTCAGATGCTCCTTTAGAACTCCTAATCCTTCACAGATTTGTTCGAGTCTGCCCGTAGCCTGTGATTTCTGTCCACCTGTCATCCCTGTTGTTGAATTATCTGATATAATTATTGTTACAGGTGATTTTTTTACAACAGCATCAAGAAGACCTGTCATACCGGAATGAGTAAATGTTGAATCACCAATTACTGCAACTGTCGGGAATAAACCAGCATCTGCTGCTCCTACTGCCATAGTAACTGAAGCCCCCATATCAACACATGAGTTTATTGCATTATATGGAGGAAGTGCCCCAAGGGTGTAACAACCAATATCGGAAAACACTCTGCCAGGGCCAAATGGTTTCAGGGCTTCAATCAATGCATTAAACATATCAGCATGACCGCATCCTTTGCAAAATGAAGGTGGTCTCATTTTAACAATCGAAGGAACATCCTCCCCGTAACTAACCGGCAAACCGAGAGCTCTGGCGACAATAGAGGGATTCAGTTCACCATCGCGAGGCACAGTACCATCGAGCCGTCCGTATATTCTTAACCCGTTGTCAAGAATTCCCCTTAATGATTCTTCNATAAAGGGAGCNCCCTCTTCGAGGATAAGTACTTCTTTGCATCGGCTGGTCAAATCAATAATAAGGTCNTTAGGAAACGGATAAGCTGAGATCTTCAGAACCGGAAAATCAATATCAGTATTGCTAATATTCTCCATCAGGTAATTATAGGCTATCCCGCAGGCAATTATTCCAAGTTCCCTGTACCTTCCATCTTTAAAAAGGTTATACTTAGAGATCCTATTGTCATATCTCAATGATTCATAAGATGATAGCAACACTTTATACTTTTTTCTGGCAATCGCAGGAAGAAGAACAAACTGAACAGGGTCTGATGGAAGAGTCAGCTTTTTTTCAGGAATTACTCTTCTTAACCGGATACTTGCCCTGGAGTGTGCAAGACGGGTAGTAATCCGGAAAAGAACCGGAAGTTTATATTTCTCAGATGCCTCAAAAGCATCAAAAATCATTTCATATGCTTCCTGCTGGTTTGAGGGTTCGAAGCAAGGTACCATTGCAAACTTCCCGTAAAATCTTGAATCCTGTTCATTCTGTGATGAATGCATCGACGGATCATCAGCTGATACAACAATCAGACCACCATTTATACCTGTCATGGCAGAATTAATAAAACCATCAGCTGCTACATTCAAGCCAACATGTTTCATGGCTACCATTGCCCTTTTACCAGCATACGACATACCAAGTGCAGCTTCAATCGCAGTCTTTTCATTTGAGGACCAGTCTCTGTGAATATTACGATCCGAAGCATCTTTTGATGATTGTATATACTCCATTATCTCTGTAGAGGGTGTTCCCGGGTAAGCATACATTCCGCTTAAGCCTGCATCTAACGCTGCCTGTGCAATAGCTTCATCACCCAGTAATAGTAATCTTTCCATTTAATTTTCTGTAATTGCCGTATTGGAAATAAAATAATGTAATTAATGTTGAAATGTTAAAAAGTTGAAATGTTGAAAAGTTGAAAAGTTGAAAAAATATAAAATACAATCTGGTGAATATTCAGACCTTATCATTTGAAATATCAGGAAACAAATATTGAAATATTTTCCTTAAATAAAAATGATTTATGGATTCGGGTAAAATAACTTTCATAGAAATCACAGTAATTACAGTTTACTGATAAGGAAGAGCTTCACAATTAAAAGGTGACAATTTTTGATTCAATATTTAAATACATCGCAATTTTTTCCAACGTAGCCGCATGATGCCCTGTTCCAAGGGCAAAATGATGTGTTGGCCCCTCTTTGATCCAGTTCTTCAGAAATGTCCTGACATCTGGTTTAAAGAAACCCCGTGTGTTGGTGTTGCCGGTTGGTGGAATAGGCCCCCTGACGGATTCGCCTTCTGCAATAATAAATTTGAACTTTCCTTCATAGGTAGAACTGATCGACAGCATTGTTATAGGTCCTTCCTTTATTTTGAACTCAACTCCTGCTCCTTTGCCGGGTTTACCATGATACTTTTTCAGACTCCGAAGTACAGGTTTTCCATCTGCAATTGAAATATTATGCGGACCATCATGACCTACAAGAACAAAACCTTCATTAAAATCAACCGGATGGAACTCAGCAAAGCTTCCTCCAATCCCCAACCGGTCAAAAATTAGCAAAGCGATCAGTGTTTTAAGGTCAGATTCTCCGCACATCGGGATATGACTGGCAGTGAGTAAGGAATTTCCAACTATAAGATTTGACATGACTTTCCTCATCTCGCTGTCCTCAGGTCCATCATAGTAATATGCAAGTCCATCGAGACCATTTGTTTTAATAAAGTTTTCTAGTGCCACACTTACTTTTGCGGCAATCCGTAAATCTTCTTTATTAAGTTTCATGGATATAGGATCTGATACAGGATCAGGTGTATCAAAAAAATCGAGAATCTTATTTTCTGCTTCTGATATTTCTTTTTCAGAGACAAGATCATAACATTTCATCAATTGATTCCCTTCGCACTGGACAATATGACTTCCGAAAAAAGAAGTGAGCATTGTCGAATCTGTGTGCATATCAAGCATCGCATTTATTGGATGCCCCAAATGACCAAGCTGAGCATTTTTAAGGTCATGGAGTACCCTGGCGATCCGGCAGTATTCATCAATTTGACGGTCTGGTTCTGGATCGTCTTCCAAAGTACCGATAATCATTTCAGGTACTTTTTTTCCCATACGGACAGCTACTCCTGCAAATTCAGGGAGAGAGCAGATATCGTCATTCGCCAGTTGCATATAGGTCGAAGCTTTTGTATAGTCCAATGCTTTCAATGGTTGAAGTGCTACTAATATAACAGGAATACTAATGGTCCTGATAATGATTCCAAATGTTCCTGAAGTTGCATAAGTCAGCATGTCACAAAAAACCAGGTCAAGATTCGCACTTTCAATTTTTTTTACGACTTCATAGGCTTTGGCCGGAGAATCAATCATTCCGAAATTTATCAGATCGTAATTTTTATCATGAAATTTGCGGATAAATTTTTCCTGCTTCTCCATTAATTCTTCAAAAAGACCTGGAAATTGCTCCCAATACTTTTCATATCCTACACCAAATACACCAATTCTGATAATTGATGGTTCTTTTTTTAATAGAGAGGTAACATTTTCATTATAAATCATATCACAACTATTTTAAAATTATCATCATAACTTTAACGTCAATTGAAAGCCCTTCTAAGAAAAGGCTGTATACATGCTTTTCGGTTCAATCCTCGGAATGAACCGGAGAAGGATTATAAAAGCTACCGGATACATTATGCCTGCATACCACCACAATGAGTTGTATGAATAAGTGGCTACTATATAACCGATTAGAGGATTAAGTATCAGTGAAGATATGGCACCAGCAGACCCTGACAAACCTACTACTGTTGAGGTAACCCGCTTCCCGAAAACATCACTGATAGAGGTAATATAGTTTGTGATCCACAACCCATGGGCAAAAAAAGCCAGTGTCATTAATATTATTATAAGGATATAAGAGTGGATAAATCCCACAAAAACGACAGGAATAGTAAATGCGGCTGCTGCACCCATAACCAGTTTTCTGGCCAGGTTCAGGTTTGATGTTCTTCTGAACAGAAAATCTGAAAACCATCCGCCCAAAACATTACCAAATCCCAGTGCCAGAAAAGGAATCCACAAAATGCCTCCAATAACTTCCAGTGACAAAGCATGTGTTTCGCTCAAATATTTTGGTATCCAGAACATGTAGAAGTAAAAAATGGGATCCAGTAAAAACCTTATTGCAACAAAGACCAGGACTTCTTTATTCCTTAGCAGTACCGGGAATCTCAATCTTTCTGTTTTTGATTCAGCTGCAAATTTAGTTTCTTCCAGAGCTGGGGACAAGGATTTTTTAGTTTCCCCTGTGAAAAACAGCCAGGCTGTAAGCCATATGAAGCCAAACCCTCCGGTTATCAGGAATACAGCCCGCCACCCTACAGTTCCCAATAAGTATACACATAAAGGTGGCGCCACCACTGCTCCGATTGCTGATCCTCCAATTGCAATTCCATTTGCAAGAGCATGTTTGTTTTTTGGCACCCATTCTATCACTGCTTTGATGGCGCCAGGGAAACATCCTCCTTCACCGACACCCAGCAGAAACCGAAACATTCCAAACTGGAAAACACTGTTGGATATGCTGTGCAATATTGTAGCAAAAGACCAGAATCCAACCGAAAAAGCAAGTCCGAGCCTGCTGCCATAACGGTCGATCAAAATCCCACCCAATGTAAACATAACAGCATAACTTACAAGAAAGCCGGCATTAATGAATCCATAATCTATATCTGAAATGGCAAGATCCTCTTTTATCTTCAATATGGATACCGAAAGCACCTGGCGATCGAGAAAACTAAGAGAAGTTGCAACCAGCAGTAATCCGGTAATAACCCAATAAGTGTATGCTGTTTTCCGAACCATATAGTTGACTGGCAAAGTAATTTATCTTACAAATAATTGTATTTTAATCTAATGCACAAGAGTTACAGTCTGAATTGTCACAGGCCCTAACAAACCAGATTCAATAAGAGGGGTTTGTGCCCATGGAACATTAGTTCTGTTTGTCCCGGGAATATTTGTACCAGTAATATTTGTGTCAGTAAATTTTGCACCGCTTATTGCATCACCTGTCAGACGGTTCGACCATGTGCTGGCAATTTCAACTTTAAGACTATTCTCCCCGTTTTTAATGAACCGGGTTATATCATATTTAAATGGCTTGGCCCATACAATTCCTAATGGATTTCCATTTAGCCATAATTCAGCCACTTTCGACAAGTTTCCAAGATCTAAAACTACCCTCTCATCCTTTGACAAAGACGATTTGTGTTCATAAAAAAATGATTTTTTGTACGTCCCTATTCCTGAATAATATTTTATTCCATCATTTTTACTGTCAGTCCATGATATTAGTTCAGGAAACAGCGCTGAATCAGGAGCTCCCCATTCTTTTGTGAATTTGACTAACCATCCACCCGTAATAATATAATCCTGTTGAAGATTCTCAATATATTTTGATTCTGAATTGCTCTCTAATTTAAAGGTCCCTTTGTTTAAAAAGAGAATCCCATCCCTTGTGAACTTCATCAAAGGAGGATTTTGATCCAATCCTGTAACATTTGTATAGTGACCAGAAGAAACTCCATTTTTAAATACCACAAAATAAGATCCATAAGGAGCCAGAGTAAGTGGAATATTTATTGAATTTTCTTCCTGTTTATATACCGGTACGGCAACAATTTCACCGGTCACAGGATCCCATATTTCCGGAATTTTTGATTCCTGGCGGAATCCACATTCTCTCGAAACCCATTGACCGGTAGTATTCCTGATAAAATAAAAGTCAATATCATGTCTTTGATAATGAATAAAATCTATCAGGGAAGATCCTTTATCTGAATAATCTAAATCGGGATAAACGCCAATGGTTTTTAGCATATCCAATGAAGTTAATCCTGAATATATTTTACCCTTCTTATCAATTTCAACTTTAGAAGGATCAATAACATTTGTCCAAATTGCATTCAGTAGAATTTCATTTTCATTGACTCTGTCAGTCTGATTTTTTAACAGAGCAACACTTTTTGGTCTTGCACCTACAATTATTGCGCCTTGTCTGGCTAACTGGCTGAGCTTAATTAGCACATCAGGATTTATAACATTTTCGTTTTCCAGTGCCAACATACTGAAAACAGCTCCATTGGATAAAACCAGTTTTCCGTTCTTAACAGTAAGGTTATTAAGGAGGATTTCGGTATTTATTACTTCATAATCATAACCTGGTCCAACCTTAAAATGTGCGTTTTTGGCAGTCGCTGCATTTGGTACCCTGTCACCATAGTAATAAAGCACATCTGATACAAATTTTGCCTTCTGGAAAATAAAGGAGATACGCGACAGATAATCAACGAATGGTTTAATTTTTGGCCACCATACCTGTTTGTTATTAAAATGTGTGCCGGCATGATATACAATGCCCGGGTAACCTGTTCCGGCAGGGTTATGACTGAAACCGTGAAATACAACCCGGTTCATTCCTTCGCAGAACGCCCTGTCGCCATAAGGTTTCATATCAAATGGTCCCTCCTGCCAATGCTGAAAGGATGTAAATGACTCTTCTTCAACAATACCTTTTTCATAGATGTGAGATGCTGCAGAAACCTCTTTTACAACACGCAGAATATCAATACTATCTTTCCCGTTTGTATCCATATAGTATCTTGAATGGTTGATCCAGAATTCGCCCCTTGGAATATCGAGGGCACCGAGTGCTTTTAAGGGTTCTGCCGGCCCGTTATATAAAGGATATCCTGGCCCGCCAGCTTCGCAATTTATCTTCAATCCATACCTGTTACAAATATCCTTTGAATTTTTGTACAGGTTATTGATCATAAGTTCAGAGAGCGTTCTCCTGAAATCTGACCGAACCATGTCAGTAATCTTCTGTTTGAATATCAAAGGATCAAAAAACGAAGGAAGGAATTTATAAATATCATACCCGTTAATCTTTTTAAATTCGGCAGGCAAAGTTGATGTCCACACAAATCCTCTTGCTTCATAGCTGGCAAGATAAAGACTTTTCAATGCTGTCTTTTTGAAGTCTCCCAAAACCAGTTTAAGCCTGTTTATAACGTACATCAAGTGTGTTCTTACTGCAACAGAATCAAAATGGTCGATAGTCAGCCCGGCCGAGTAAGGACTTGGAAGAACCAACTGTTGGCCTGAGTTGGAGCAGACATACCTTATGATATCCCATTCGCCGGAAGGGGCCTTCCAATCGAGAAGGTCTTTGGACGGATCAAAAAAACCGGTCACATTGATGACTTCAGAGGTATCGAGCATATTTTCATCCATATTGGCCGGAACTGCAAGGATTGCGACTTCCTCATAATATGCAGGTCTTCCATTGGCCTTAAATGGAATAAGGGAGGTACTGCTTCCGCCTATCAGCTGATTCTTTGGAAAGGAAATCTCAGGAAACGGGATAATAGTTATTTTCTTTTCCCCTCCTCCATTCACTCTTATTTTTGAACAATAAAGCGACTTCCCGGCATTTTCAGGAAGTGTCCATGCACCTCCGGCATTCCAGCTGCTTGCCAGATTCAGCCCCATTTCAAGACCCAACCTGCCAGCCTCTTTAACAACGAATTTTATTACTCTCAAAGACTCATCGCCCAGAAATGCGGGCCCTCCCGGGATTAGTGTATCTTCCCTGGGAACTCCGATTTCAAACATATCAAAGCCACTTATTCCGGCTTTCTTCATATCCAAAAATTCCTGCTTAGCGCGTATCGTATCAATATTCCCATTAAGACACCACCAATATACTTTTGGACGCGCCTGACCAGACGGATTTACAAATCCTTTTTTTAGCGAGTCATAAGTTACTTCCTGTGCTGAAATCATGGAATTTTCAACCATGCAAAACAGGACAAAGAAAAATACAGATACTTTATTCATTTTCTGACTTAAAATGGTTTTATAAAAATGAACCGGTGAATTCCAATAATAATTTTAGTTTAAATTCATGAGCTAAGTTACTGACAGGAAAGATATAACTTACTTCTTTCTTTCGTTTACCATTAACCATGCTTTAAAGTTAAGCAAATGTTCAGAAACATAAAGGATTATGGGCAATTCTATATAATACAAAGAATTTCTATAAATAAATGACGTTAAATTATAGTTAAATGTTTTAAGGTTACACTCAATAATGTTTATTTTGCAGAGGCAATTATATTTACATGATAAAACACAGTTCTAATTGAACAGATTATTTTATACTTTATCATTCTTCATCCTATCTTTTTTCGCCTTGGAAGGCCAGACTATTGAAAAGGAGAGATACGTACAGGTAAGCGGGATTATAAGTGACGAGATATACAGGCCAGTACCTGGGGTTGCTGTCATATCCAAAAAGCTACGGCGGGGAACCATTAGTGAAAGATCAGGTATTTATTCCATAACGAGTACTCCGGGGGATACTGTTTTTTTCAGAGCNTTAGGTTTCAAAAGATACTATACAATTATTCCTGTTTCATATGAAGAGAGACATTGTAATGTTGACATAGTTCTTGAAATTGATACCATTCAGATTGCTGATGTAACGATTATGCCATGGAAGAGCTATAATGACTTTCTTAAAGATATTACAAAGGAAAAACCTGTTGATCCGTTAATTGAAAATATGAATGATAATATAGCTTCAATTTATGTGGCACTGCAAAATCCGACCGGAGTCAGAAGCTCACCGGAGGCTGGTTACAGATATGCTATGGAACAGAATTTCAGTGCCATGGCTACAAGAAACCAATACCCAATCAATAACCTTCTGAATCCATTTGCCTGGGCAAAATTCATTGGTGGGGTAAAACACGGATTATTCAAAAATCAGAAATTCAATAAACCTGTCAAAGCCAAGGTAAGAAAGAAGATAAAAAAATCAGACAGCAAATAATCAATCAGTAAACTGTTTTTTCAAAAAGCCGGTATTGAAAGAGAATTTTTAAAAGAAAACTCATTTACTGATTTCCGGGGTCGCCGTGTTTCATCCCTTTTTAACAGTTCAGGAGAAAGTGTTGAACCATCTCCCAAATAACCAACAGCCATCATCGCTACGGGTTCAATATCATCATTTAGCTTAAAATATTCCTTTACCTTTTCGACTGAAAAGCCTGCCATCTGATGAACATATACATCCATTGCCAAAGCCTGAAGAAGAAGGTTAGAAACTGCCATACCGGTATCATGAAAGGCATGCCTGTTCGGTTTTCCATTATAGGAAAATTTCATTCTGGCCATACTTATAACAAGAGCATAAGCATTTTTAGCCCACACCCTGTTTGATTCAACCATAAATCCGAGATAATCATCAAAAATCTTATTGTCGTCCAGAGTTGAATAGACAAACATCCAGGGTTGTTCATTATTACATGAAGGTGCATAACCGGCAGCTTCCATCATCGCTTTAATTTTAAATTCCTCTACAGGAATTGAAGAAAATGCGTACGGACTCCACCTTTCCTGAATTATCTCAAGAATTAATTCCTTTTTCATGATTTCTTATATATAAATTATGACTAAAAAACTGAATTTAAAGTACCGTGACTGAAAAAAGGTAACCGGTTAATTAATTATTAAATGTTATAAAGAGAGTAACAAATGTAATAATTTATAAATTCGCACTCTATGAGAAAGTATGATGGCAGACTTGTTGGCATTCTTGGTACAGTAATTATTCATCTTATTGCCGGAATACTATTTATGTCATTCCAGCTAAGATCATTATCGAAAAATATATCCGAGACATTCGAAATGGAATTCGCTCCGGAGGAGGTTTCCGAAACAAAGCCGAAACTTGTTGAATTACCTGCAACTTCAGTTGAAAAAATATTGCAGGGTGACGAAGATATGTTAAATATTGCCCGAAATATGGCAAATAAGTCTGAGGTGAAAACAGATCCTGAGGATTATATAAATGCTGTAAAGGATGAACTTATCAAGAGCGGGAAACTTGGTGTTGATAATTTCATAGACGATCAGAAAAAGCTTAATGAAATGAATCCTGATGATAAAATTGCCATTGAGAACGAGAGTAATGAAAAGAGTAAACCTGATAAGCCAAAAGAATCACAGGAAATGGCCGCAAATTATAAAGGTCCGACTCGCATTTACTACGACCTGCTTGGACGTACACATACATATCTTCCGATTCCTATTTACAAATGTCAGGGTTCAGGCAGAGTTGTTCTCGCCATTGATGTAAATCAGAAAGGAATAGTTGAAAAAGCCCAGGTTATTTCCAATGAGAGTACCACTTCCGATGATTGTCTTATTGAAACTGCCGTAACAACTGCCCTGCTTTCAAGATTCAACGGTGATCTTAATTCTCCGAGAATTCAATCCGGTACACTATCTTATCAATTCGTTGCGCAATAAGAGGTCAGAGGCGTAAGGACGTAAGGGCGTAAAGGCGTAAAGGCATAAAGGCGTAAAGGCTTAATGGCGTAAATACTTTATGGCGTAAAGGCTTTATGAAATTAAGACACTTGTATTTATCAGAAGAGAAGATTTCCGGTACTGTATAAATATGGTTTTATAACATCAGGTGTGTTCCTGTCTGAGGATCTGTCATTAACAAGTGGGCTGACAGTATGTGCCTTAAGATATTCTGACGGGCAGGGTTTAAGTATATCCAGAATGTCACCTGATGAGGCAGTAAGATCCATCCATATCTTTTCCATGGATTTATCAAGGATGACAGGCATCCTTTTTGCTGAGTTGTGAATTTCAGCCATCAGATCATTTGCATCGGATGTAATTATAGAAAAGGTACTGAATACCTCTCCCGTGTTGTTTTCGATCCAATTGTCATACAAACCTGCAATCGATAATATCTCATTTTCAGAATGATATATATACCATGGAATTCTCTCCTTTCCGACATGTTGCCACTCGAAAAAACCCTTTACAGGGATCAGGCATCTTTTTGATCTGAAAGATGATGAAAACGACGGTTTAGTTTCAATACTTTCCGACCGGGCATTAAAGGTTTTATATCTGATCATATTTGCATCATCAGCGCTCTTTGTCCAGGATGGAATCAATCCCCATTTCAGAAGCTGAATTTTTGATGTTGATCCGGAACATATTGCAGGCAATTCAGGAAGGCCAAAGGCATGATAATAGTAACTTGGCCGGTACTTTTCCGGATCAATAAGTGTTGCACCGAATCTGCTTTCAATCTCCTCCTTTACAAGATTTACATTTACTGAGAAGCACATGATTACCTTTTTGAGTATTCTAAAAAATCTGAATTTAAGGGTATGGGGAGAGAATAGTTAAAAAGATCATATTCAGGCCAGGGATTAATCTGTGAGATCACCCTGTACATCATATTATTAATGTAAGAGTATATTTCAGGGCCATTCCATGCACTTGAGTTGAATAAAACAACCCATGAAATACCATCTGACTGTCTTTTCATCATGCCTGCACTGCCAGGAAATGAACCGGTCCTCCACCATGTACCATTAAATACTGTGGTCTTCCATCCTACCGGAGCAAAACCGTTATTATTATCAGTCATAAATGTTATACTCTGATCATTAAGTATATCCGGCCTGTATTTGAATCCGTCAACAGCAAGTAACAAACGCATCAGATCCGGAGAAGTGGCCAGCCATGCGCCCGCACCACCGAGAGCCTTTATATCATTTCCTCCATAGCTTGGCAAAACCATTTCACCTGTACCATAAATTGATGGTTTAAGTACAGCATCAGACGGTTCGTAGTAGGTAACCTCGAATGGAGATTTTTCTCCCGCAAGGTTCCCTGCAATTTTCATATCATAAATACCAAGAGGCTCAAGTATAGCCTTCCTGCAAAACTCTTCATAGGGCATACCACTTACTTTTTCAATTATCAGACCAAGTATACTGTATCCAAGATTTGAATATGCACGGCCGGTACCTGGTTTATAATGTAATCTTTTATCCAGAGCAAACCTTACGATAGTTTTAGTATCGGCCGGCGGTTTAACTCCCATCTTTTCAGCAACCAATAACGACATAAACATCTGATCTCCATATCTTTGAGTCCAGCCTGCCTCATGGCTTAAAAGGTGTGCAACCGTGATTTCAAATACTCTCTTGTCTTTGGGATTGCTGAAATAAGGATCATTAAGAATTCCATCGGGGCCAAACACCTTGTCGTTCATGGATAATTTACCCTCTTCATTTAGTTTCATTATTCCCACTGCGGTAACCAGTTTTGAGATGCTAGCTATCCTGAACAGATTATAAGGCTGGGTTTCAGTCATTGACACAATATCAGCATATCCGAACCCTCTTGCAAAAATTAGTTTGCCATCTTTGGCTACAGCCACAGAGGCTCCTGCAATTGACCATTTTCTTAAAAAGGCATTTATGGTTTTTTCAACTCCTGTAAACTCTTTTCCGGAAGAGATGGCATTTGTTAGTCTTACATTATTAGGCACTAGTTTACTAACAAGAACAACGTTGTTTTCTTTTGCCCCCGGATTAAAACTTACAAGGGATATAAAAATTGTTACTAACAGTATTTTTGCTATTCTGGTCAACTAACAGATATTTGCGACAAAATTAGAAAGTATTCTTTTTCACACGTGCAAGTATATTATAAAAATTACAATAAAGAGTTGTAAATTCAGTTTTTGAAAAATAATTTATAGTCTGTGTTCTGTAAATTCATAAAAAGAAGAATCAAAAAATTAACTTTGTATCCATGTCAGCAGACAAATTGCCAATTTTCCGGACCTTTTTTCTCGTGGCTATATTGAGCCATTCAATTTTTATTTATGGACAGGAGCCAAAACGCCTTCCTATTTTTGAAGCATTACAATTAATAGATACATCAGATTATATCGCATTTTTTTATCCAGAGGCTATTAACTACAACCTAATGCTAGCAGCCTCAAAAGGGTATGTTTCAGAAATAGAACGTCTTATTGGTAAAGGAGCTGATGTGAATGCTCAATCGGAACAAGGAGCAACACCCCTGGTTTTTGCGGTTACAAATAACCGGATTGATGCAGTTAAAACGCTCTTAACCTACAAGCCTAAACTGAATGAGTTTACATTGAGTTATGAGACACCACTTCTGATTGCTGTAAAAAATCAGAATGAGGAAATTGCAGAAGCACTCATCAGAGCCGGAGCCGATATCGATTTATCAGACAAATATGATGCGACGCCGCTTCACTATGCATCCATTTACGGATTTTTTCAACTTGTTGATATGCTGCTGTACTATGAAGCAACAATTGATAATAAAACAGTTGAAGGCATCACACCTCTTGAAGCTTCAATCTGGGCTGGAAATGATGAAATTGCTGATCTTCTGATCCAGAATGGGGCCAATATGGAAGCGAGAGATAATGATGGATATACTCCTTTTCTGATGGCTTCTTACCAGGGAGACACTCTGCTGATGGATCTGCTCTATAAAAAAGGAGTTGATATTTATGCAATAGATAAATCGAATCATAACGCGTTAACAATTGCTATAATTGCAGATCACAAAGAGGCAGCTTCATTTCTTTTAAAGATAGGAGAACATTGGGCAGATAAAGGTAAAGATGTTACAAATCCATATACTGTTGCGACAAAGTACAGGAGAAATGAAATTATCCAAATGCTTGAAAATGCTAAAATCAAGGGTAAAATAAAATATGAGATTGATCAGGTAGACATAACCGCATCGTCCCGGTTTTGTTTACATGATATCTACACTGGCGTAAGCCTTTCTTTTAAAGAACCATATTTAAATGGAGGTTTTATTGCCGGTTACGATATGAAATTATCATATACCAGAGTCTTACTGAAAGAATCTGAACAGATGTTTTACCAGTATATGGATAAAGGATCAGTTGTCTATGCAGGTTTGTTT
>JGI20214J51088_10000721_pt1 | contig 22749 bp, 18 predicted proteins | sample WetSurMetagenome_FD_51088 | JGI IMG/M metagenome (IMG submission 51088) | reverse complement strand
TAGTTTTGTATTGATTGAACTGGTCGATTGAAAAGGGAGTTTTTGTGTCAATAACAACTAAATTAGAAGCATCCTGCGCAGTCTTGCCTTTATATTCAGGTAGGGGAATATAGTAGGGCTCTTGTACGTTGGTTGCAACTTTTCCTTTCTGGATTTTAACCTCCAGTTTGGAGGGATAAAAGTTTTTAACCTTGTCAACAAATTTATTAATTTCTATCTGTCCCACAGTTGAGAATTGCCAAATGGGAGAAATCGATTGGATTATAGTTATAAGCAATATGAGTAGAAAGAAGTAGCCAATAGCCGAACCAAGTTTTTTTTGAGGTATGGAGGCATAAAAGTTGGGAGAATAAATACTGTCGCGGATTGTCCTCAAAAAATTCTTCACTGGATTTATAGTATTTCAGTTACCATTAATTGTCAATAAGCTGTGAGATGAGCTTCGACAAGCTCAGCTCTCTTCGATTCATTTCCTCACAATAAACTCCTTTTAATTCGTGTCGCAGACTCTGAGTGAGGAGCTCATGAAATGAACGACGAATCGAAGAGTCGGGGTGCTGGGAATTGGACCCAGTGTTTCTCGATCCCGAACCGAGCGTGTTACCGGTACACTACACCCCGCCGTCGCTAAAGCTTCCACCTTCGACAAGTCTTCGGCGGACAAGTCGGCGGGCAAGCCCGCAAAATTATAGCTTACAAAACATTATTCTACTTTCTTTTGTGTTAAAATACAATCACGGCTTGCCCTGAGCGAAGCCGAAGGGTCCCCGTAGCTCAACGGATAGAGCAGACCCGTCCTAAGGGTAAGATGGAGGTTCAATTCCCTCCGGGGACACATCATGACAGCGAAAGAAAGAGTACGATTTTTGATTGTCCGCACTATCGGGAATTTTCTGGTGCTTTTTGCCATCTTTGGAGTATTGGCAACCTTCGGTCCCGCACTTTACTATGAAGCCGCATATCAAGTCATGCGGGTAAGAGGAGTTCATTTTTCCGTTAATACTCAGGTGGCCGCATCGGAACAAACACAGGAAACCCAAGAGCCTACGCAAACTCAAGACCCTGAGCCGGTCAGAGAATCTTCCCTGAATTTTGCCAGTGTTTTGGCCGGTCCGAAAGAGCAAATTCTGACACCTATTGATACAGCGTTTAGTATTTTGATACCGAAAATTGGCGCAAATGCAAGGATTTTTCCAAACATTGATCCTTCCGATCCCGATATCTTCCTGCCAATCTTGCGCGAAGGCGTTGCGCATGCTGCCGGAACATTTTTCCCCGGACAGAAGGGAAATATCTATTTATTTGCCCATTCTACCGATAATTTCTGGGATGTCGGAAGATACAATGCGATATTTTATCTTCTCAAAGATCTGAAAAAGGATGATCAGATTGTCGTCTTTTTTAATAACGTAAGATACAACTACGTAGTAACGAAGACTGAAATTATAAGTCCTTCAAACGTATCATATATAACTCACGCCCAGACAGGAAAAGAGCTTCTGATCCTGCAAACTTGCTGGCCCCCCGGGACCACTTGGCAAAGGTTGATGATTTTAGCAGAACCGAAATAAGTCGTTAAGTACTCGGCAATCGCTTGTTTCAGATGACGCTCGGCTATGATTTGAATATTAATTGTTTTACTCATCCTCGCTAAGTAATAGTCGGCTCCCATCAGAAACTTAGCCGACTATTAATTCATCTGAAAAAGGATTGCCTCGTACTATGTCTTAGATTATTTTAATCCGATTGTATAAAGATTCGGAGGAATTGCGGGATTGCCAAGATTTGTCAAGATCAGTATTCTGGATCCGTCAGGCCAGGAAAAAGTATAACCGTCCATAAACGGGCCCGCAAAAATAGTCGTCCTGTTTTGCCCGTCGTAATCCATAATTGTGATCTTCTTGTCAACAATATAAATTAAGTGTTTTGAATCGGAAAACCAATTCAGAGGAAAAGCGTTGACAAAATCCGTACTGTTGTTTTCCAGCATTGAATCTAAAATCTTGTAATTCCTGTCTTCTTTTATGTCATAAGCATAAATAGTTCCTTCCCTGATTTCCCGCACTTCCGGAGTTGAATCAGTTCCTATTAAGCGGGGCTTAATAATTAAGGTCAGATTTGCCGATTTGCTGGCAACATAAAGAATCTTTGTTTCGTCCTCGGACCAGGAAAGGATTTTGAAATTTTCTTTAATCAGACTTTGTAAGTCTGCTTTAAACCCCGACAACTGGGCTTTATCCTGAATATCTTTCTGTTCTTTCCAGTTCAAATTAACAGTTGCGAGTGTAGCGGTGATATCTTGAGGGTTTTCATTAAAAGTAGTTTTTAATAAATACGTGGTTGAAGCATTTGGTCCGGCCGAGATGGTTGCGACAATCTGCCTTGCGTCAGGAGACCANGNAAGTGTTGCCGTGGAAAAGTTGTCAATCGTATCGTCTGCTATTTGGGTAGATGAGCTTTGCAAAGTCAGAATCGGACGAAGCCCCATATCCAAGATATAGATTCCGTTTTTACGGGGATCTTCCGAAGAGGATACGGTATAGGCTATTCTGGTACGGGTCGGATCCAGAACGGGATTATTGACTCCCGCCTGGGTAACGTTGTCAAGCTTTGGAGCAGTCGGAATCAAAAGAGCATAAATGCTGGAAACAACCTCTTTGTCAATTGTGATTTTCTTGTTCCAGGTGGAGTAGCCTGATTTGGAGATCTTCACGTCATATTGTCCCGGCGCCAGATTAATAGTATTGTTGGTTGCAGAGGTCAGATGATTATTAACATATATTCCGGCGCCATCAGGCTGACTGGTCGCCGCCAGCAATCCTGTCCCCAGAATTTCAATGCCACCGTTTCCGAAATTGAAATTATAGCCCTTACCGTACAAAACAATCGTTGTTGTCGCAGTAATCAAAAATACGATCGTAACAATATAAAGTATTGCCTTTTTCATCAAAGATATTATACCCCTTCGACTTTTAAAAAGCTACGGGCGTAGGTAGAAGTTTGATTTGCGCTCCTGCAATTCTCTGTTGCATTTTGAAAGCGCAGGGGTATATAATCAAATTTACCAAGGCTAAAGTCATTTTTGACATAGTTTATAGATAGTTTGATATATTTATAAAGTCAAAAGTTAGAAGTTAAAATTCAAAAATGCAAATTAAAAGTTAAAAGTTTCTTCTGTAAGTTTTGAATTTTGCCTTTTGGTTTTTGAGTTTTTTGACTATGTTTTCTTTTTCAGGAAAGAGAATCGGTATTGATTTGGGAACCGCGAATACGCTTGTCTATCTGGTCGGGCATGGAATAGTCCTCAATGAGCCGACCGTTGTGGCTGTAACTGCCGAAGAAAATAGGGTGGTTGCGGTAGGGCGCGAAGCTAAAGAAATGTTGGGCAGAACTCCGGGAAATATTGTAGCCCTTCGGCCTCTTCGGGACGGGGTTATCGCAGACTACACCATAACAGAGGCAATGCTTTCATATTTTATAGACAAAGCTGTCGGGCAGTCGCGTTTTTTCAAGCCGGAAGTAATGGTTTGTATTCCTTCGGGAGTAACCCAAGTTGAAAGGCGCGCTGTTCTGGATGCAACCATGGCGGCGGGAGCAAAAATTGCATATTTAATCGAGGAACCTTTGGCGGCAGCAATCGGAGCAAAAGTTCCCATCGCTCAGGCTGCAGGACACATGATCGTTGACACGGGTGGTGGATCAACCGAGTGCGCGGTTATTTCGCTGGGAGGAGTTGTGGCTCATAATTCGGTCCGCGTTGCAGGCAACAAAATTGATGAGGCCATAGCAAATTACACCAAGAAGAAATTCAACCTGCTTGTCGGAGAACGGACGGCGGAGGAAATAAAGATTACGATAGGAAATGCCCTCGTTGATGAGGATAAAACTAAGCCGCCCGCAAAAATGGAGATAAGGGGACGTGACGCAATAACAGGTTTGCCAAGAACGATCGAGCTTACGGAAGTACAGATAAACGAAGCGATCAGTCCGGTATTGCTGCATATTGTAAATGCGGTAAAGAGCGTTCTGGAACAGACTCCGCCTGAATTAGCAGCAGACATAATTGACAAGGGAGTAGTAATGAGCGGAGGAACGTCGCTTATCAAAAATTTTGACAAGCTGATGACAAAGTTAACCGGCGTGCCCTGCCATGTAGCCGAAGACGCTCTCCTGTGTGTTGCCAAGGGGACAGGGGTTGCTTTGGAAAATATAGAATTGTATAAAAGGAGCATAGCCAAACGATAGTTAATTTTTAGACTTATAATAATTAAGTGTCAAATTTTTATCCCTGTGAAAAATACTAAAAATTTAAATTTTCACAAAATAACAACACTATAGCGTGCAAAACGCTGAACGCAATTATGTATTGTGAATTTTGATCTTGCAAGCCTAAATATTAAATACAAAATCCGAACAAAATAGGTGTTCAAAATTGATATAATTTGAGGATTAGTAATATTTCAAAAAAGGCTTATATTAATTTAATATGATTAGCAAGAAAAATATTTTGGGAGTTGGAATTACAAATGCTTCAAGAGGTGAAATCCTAGAGTATATTGTCAAAAATCTTGAAAATTTCAAAGAAAAACACTATTTTGTTACTCCGAATCCGGAATTTTTGGTCCTCGCAGACAAGGATGTTGCCTTCAAAAATATCTTGAACAATGCCGATTTAGCCTTGGCCGATGGTGTCGGGGTAATGATAGCGGCCAAAGTGTTGGGTAAACCATTGAAAGACCGCTTCACCGGGGTTGACCTTGTGAAAAGTGTGTGTGAAGCGGTATCGGAAAAGCCTATAACAGTGGGCTTTCTGGGGGGAAGGGATGGGGTGGCAGAGTTGGCTGCCGAGTGCTTACTCAAAAAGTACCCTAAACTGAAAATTGCATTTGTGGGGCAAGAATGGGATTTTGGTTCGACCCATCCGCTCAACGAATCTTTAGAGCCTAACGGAAACACCTTTTCAATTTTAAAAAACAGATCACTTTCTCCTGCGGATAAAATTTGCAAGTCCGCCTCAAGGGACCCGTTAAAGAGTTCGTTTCGCGGAGGGTCTCACCTTGGGCAGAAGGGATCATCTGAAAACGGATTGCCTCGCGCCAACTATTTGCCATATGCTATATGTCATAAGCCAATTGACATTCTCTTCGTTGCTTTTGGTGCACCCAAACAGGAGTTTTGGATCAGTGAAAATCTTGAAAAACTTCCGGTAAAAATTGCGGTCGGAGTCGGCGGAGCATTTGATTACATCAGCGGAAAAATTCCCAGGGCGCCCAATTTTGTAAGAAGTATCGGATTTGAATGGTTATTCCGTCTGGCGGTCCAACCCTGGCGTATCAAGCGTCAATTCTCTTTAATAAAATTTATTTATCTGGTTATTAAAGAGAAAATATATTAACGATAGCTTAATTTATATATTGATATCATTATTTATAGACTGATAGTGACTGAAATCATTGTTGTAGAAACTCAGGATTGTTTGTTGTATACTTTGTCGTGAAAGAAATTTGATTGTTTTTGAGTTAATTATGTTATAATAGCTGGAATGAAAATTTTGTACTTACAGACCTTTCCTGTTTACGGTTCAGGATCGGGAACTTATGCAAGGGAACTTGCCGAAGAAGTTGCAAAAAAACATGAGGTTGCGATGGTCGCGCCTGAAGATAGGCCTCTGGAACGCGTAAAGATGTATAAAGTTGATCTTCCTGTGAAGATTGCATTTACGGGTCATCCTGAATGGCCGGATTGCAAAATGTACACAAAGGTTGGAGGGGAAGATTTATCTGCGAATTATCTTGCTTACTTTCAAAAAACGCTAGAGGCAGTTAACGATTTCAAGCCCAACATCATTCATGTTCACCACCTGATGCCTCTTCCGTGGATTGCGCGGTTTGTCAAAATTGCGTATGGGCTTAATTTTATGGTTACTGTTCACGGTTCAGAATTGCCGACATTGGAAAGAGACAGGAGATATCCTTCGTTAACGTCGGAAGCCCTGCATAAAGCTGTACGCATAATTCCGAACAGTTTTTGGACCAGAGACTGGATGAATAGGGTCTTGAAGGATGGGTTTAAGGACCAAATCAGGGTAATTCCCGGAGGAGTTGATATCAATGAATTTAAAAAAACCAACACAGCTGACATAGATGAGAAGTTCGGTCTTAAGGGGAAGAAAGTGGTTGTTTTTGCCGGAAAGCTGACCCCGTATAAAGGGGTTAAATATTTGGTTTATGCTGCGAAGAAAATAAAAGGAGAAGTTCTGATTTTGGGAGACGGATCAGAGAGAAAAAATTTGGAAGAAATTGTCGCTAAAGAGCAGATCAAGAATGTCAGATTCATCGGACACTTGGGGAATGATACGAAATTTTTAGTCAAGTTTTATAGCCGCGCGGATGTTTTTGTCGCCCCGAGCGTCTGGGATGAACCGTTGGGATTGGTTATCCTTGAGGCTATGGCATGCGAGACTCCGGTTGTGGTTACCCGAAAAGGAGGAATTCCTCTGGCTGTAAAAGACGGCAAAAACGGCTTATTCATCAGATCAAGAAACGCAAATGATATTGCCGAGAAGGTCAATTATTTGCTTGAAAATAACGAAAAGCGTTTTAAAATGGGCCAAAAAGCACGCGAGATTGCGGTTGAAAAATTCAGCTGGAAAATAATTGCCCAGAGATTTATTGAGAAATACGAGAAATTTGCCACATACCCCAAAGCAGATAACATCAAAAAATAAAATTTTCAGAAACCTCATTACAAAGATTTTAGAAATAGGGTACAATATTGACAGAGATGAGAATAGGACTGCTCTTGCCATCGATTTTTGGATCGACCCGTTACTTAAAAAATAGAATATTTGCGCCGTTGACTCCCGCAGTTGCCCTGGCAGATAAATTGATCGAAAAAGGCCATAATGTCTTTTTCTATGGATCAGCCGATATAAAAACAAAAGCGGAAATTATTCCGGGAGACCGGGAGCTAACGGATTCAGACCCATTTTATTATTTATTCAGATACAGGGATCCTCAGGAGCAAAAATATTCGACCTTGGAAATCATAAAAAGAGATTTTGAATATGATTTAACAATGCGCGCGTATGATGATGCGGTGAATAGAGATAAATTAGACATAGTTCATGCATATCATGATTTTGGAGCTCATTATTTCAATGAGCTGACTCATTTTCCGACGGTTTATACTTTGCATGATCCACTTCCTCAAACAAAGGATACGATTGAATACCATCGGCTTTCAAAATTCACGCAGCATAATTATGTTTCAATTAGTAATTCACAAAGAAAAGGAGTAATAGACCTTAATTTTACGGATACGGTTTATCACGGATTAGATCTGAAGGATTTTGAATTTGAGAACAGTCCGGAAGAGCGCTTAATATATTTTGGCCGTGTTCTGGAGGATAAAGGAACGGATATCTCAATTGAAGTTGCTTTAGCTTCTAAAATTCCTCTTCATATTGCTACCTCTGTGGCAAATGCGAACAAATCAGAAGGTTTTTATAATGCCAAAATTGCGCCATATATAGATGGAAAGAACGTTGTTTTAGGCGGATTTGTCCAGGGTAAAGAAAAATCGGATTTCATAAAAAAAGGAAAAGCGTTTATTTTTCCTTTGCGTTGGGAAGAGCCTTTTGGATTGACAATTATCGAAGCAATGGCATGCGGCACTCCTGTTATTGCCTACAATAGGGGAAGTGTTTCTGAGCTAGTGCGAGATGGTGTTACAGGGTTTGTTATAGAGCCGGAAGATAGCAAAAATGAATCAGGGTTCGTTATTAAGAAAAAGGGGAAGGAAGGATTAATGGAGGCAATAGGAAGAGTGGGGGAGATTGACCGGCAAGCTTGCAGAAAACATGTTGAAGATAATTTTTCAGTTGACAAAATGGTCGAAAATTACGAAAAAGTGTATAAAAAAATCTTGGGAATTAATTAAATTATGGTAAAGGCAAGATTAGGCGAAAGATAATTTTTTTAAAAAATGGATAAAAAGCTTCGCATTGCGCAAATTGCTCCGATTTGGAACAGCGTTCCGCCGAAACAGTACGGAGGGATCGAACGGGTAGTTAACGAGCTTACCGAGGAGCTCGTCCGCCGCGGACACGAAGTAACCCTGTTTGCTACCAAAGATTCTAAAACATCGGCCAAGCTGGTGTCGACAGTTTCATCTCCGATGTCCGGAAAAGTTCCATGGAGCAATCCGACCTATACTTTGTTTAATATTGCTAACGCATATAAAATGGCTGGAAATTTCGACATTATTCATAGNCATACTGATTTTTGGGCTTTTCCNTTGGCGAATTTGGTGTCAACGCCAACTGTTCACACACTTCATAACCGGCTGCCAACCGATAAAGAAAGTTCAGATTATCAATTTTACCTTCAATATCCGGGCCAAAAGTTAATTTCGATAAGCGATAATCAAAGACAAAATTTGCCCGGGAATTTTATTGCAACCGTTTATAACGGTGTTGATATTGACAAGTTTAGCTTTTCCCCTAAAAAGGGAAATTTTCTTTATTGGACGGGAAGAATAAACTATCTGAAAGGAGCAAAGGACGCGGTGCTTGTAGCTAAAAAACTGGGATTACCTCTTGTTTTTGGAGGAGCTCATAAAGAGGGAAATATAAAATTTTACGATGAAGAGCTACGATCACTTATGGATGATCCCCTTATTACTGAAGACGATGATCTTACGACCGAAGAAGAAAGTCATTATTATCAGAATGCCCTTTGCACGTTGGCGCCAATTCATTGGGAAGAGCCTTTCGGACTTGTTATGATAGAAAGTATGGCAAGCGGCACTCCTGTCGTGGCTTATAACCGCGGATCTGTTCCGGAGATTATCGCTGAAGGGAAAACCGGTTTTATCGTGAGAGAGGAAGATGGAATTGACGGCTTGGCGGCAGCAATTAAAAAAACAGATCAGATAAAGCGGGAAGATTGCCGTAAGCGCGTTGAAGAGAATTTTACCATCAGTAAAATGGTTGATCACTATCTGGATATATATTATAAAAATTTATGAAAGCGCTTTTTGTTTCATCGGAAGTTGCTCCTATCTCTCAATCGGGAGGTTTGGGCGATGTCGTAAGCGCTTTGCCTCAAAGATTGCATGAGTTGGGAGTAAATACCCGTATAGTTATTCCTTTTACAACTTTAATTGATTTTAAGCTTTGTCGTTGCGAGAAGGTGCTGGAATATTCGGTTTCTATGGCAGGATTGGAAGAGAAGGTTATCGTATGGAAAACAAACTACATACCCACGGTGCCGATCTATATTTTGGAAAATACCAGATATCTTTCAAGCCGCATTATGTATCGTGATTTCAATGGATTTCTGGAGGCGGCCCGTTATGCTTTTTTTGCCAAAGCAATACTTGAACTCATTCTCCGCTGGGATTTTCAGCCTGATGTTGTTCATGCCCATGATTACTATACAGGATTAATTGTGCTATTCATGAACACTTTATATAAAAATGATCCGATTATCAGTAAAATTGCAACTATTTTGACGATTCACAGTATCAGGGCTCAAGGAAAAGTAAACGATTCGATTCTTGACTTTGCGGGAATATCCAGGAAAGAACTCGCAACATACAAATCAGACCAGTGGGGAAACATAAATTCACTGGAGCAGGAAATTCTAAACGTTGATGTTCTGACGACGGTCAGTCCGACATACGCGCGTGAACTTCATGGTGTTCAGAATGCGTATGGTCTGGAAAATACAATTAAAAAAAAGGGAAAAGATTTTTACGGAATATTAAACGGAATTGATGTTCACGAATATGATCCGAGGAGAAAAAATGATTTATATCATCCATATGGGATGTCAAATGTTTTTGAGATTAAGCCAAAAAATAAGCTAAAACTTCTCCGTCACTTAAAGTTGCAGCACCGGCTGGACCGACCGGTCATAGCAATGGTTACAAGGCTGGATGACCAGAAGGGCATAGACTTACTGCTTGAAAGTTTTGCGAAATTTATGGAAATGGACGCTACATTCCTTTTGTTGGCGGAAGGGCGGCAGGAATACGTAAAAAGCTTTAAGGAAATGACGAGAAAATATTCAGACAGAATGAAAGCAATATTCTCATTTGATCATCCGTTGAGTAAACTCATTTACGCAGGCAGCGACTTGTTCTTGATGCCCTCGCGATTTGAACCATGCGGACTTACAGATATGATTGCCATGCGTTATGGGACATTGCCGATAGTTCGTCTGGTCGGAGGCCTTAAGGATGCCGTGAAAGATGAATATAATGGTTTTGGATTCATAGAGCTCAATCAGGATGCTCTTCTTTCTGCTATAGCCCGTGCAATTAATTTATATTCAGATTACCAAAATTTAAGAAAATTAAAAAAAACAAAAGAAAGCAAGTGGGCGGGAATGATTCTTCATGCGATGCGCAAGGACGTATCTTGGAAAAAGTCGGCGAGACAATATAAAACGATTTACAAAAAAGCTATCGAAAAACGCAATCCGATCAGGAAATAGTATATATTATTAATTATGGCTGATTTTCAGTTTATTCAAAATCCTTTGTCGGGAAAGTGGATTATCTATTCGCCCAGGCGGGCTTTGCGACCTGATATTGCCAAAGGAGTTGAGCCTGTCTGTCCTTTTTGTCCGGGAAAAGAGGGAGAGGAAAAATCAGTTTATGAAGTTAAAGATCAATCGGGTTGGAAAATAAGGGTAGTAAACAATAAATTTCCCTTCGCGCCAATTCATGAGGTGATCATCCATTCACCGGATCATGGTAAAAGCTTCGGAGACATACCCCTGCCTCAAGCGGAATTAATATTACAAACATATAGGAACCGTTTCAAAGAGCATCAAAATAAGGGACAGGTTTACATCTTCCACAACCGGCAAAAAGCGGCCGGAGAAAGTCTGCCTCATCCTCATACCCAGTTGGTGGTAATTCCGACCGAAGTCTGCCTTGAAATTCCGAGGCTAGCCTCAACTCCAAAGGAGATGGAAGTAGCCGCGAAAGATCAGGTTTACAAGGAAACAAACCACTTCGTAATTTTCTGTCCTAAATCATCTCAGTGGCCCGATGAGGTCTGGATAGCGCCCAAGGAGCGGGGGAATCTTTTTAGCGCGATAAAGGACAACCAAATTAAAGATTTGGCATTTGTGTTGACCCGTCTGGTTCAGATCTTTGATCTGAGACACGGCTTGGAATTTCCCTTCAATTATTATATTTATCCGGGAGGGGACTGGTATTTACGGATTATCCCGAGAATAAAAACGTTGGGAGGTTTTGAAGTAGGAACGGGTATTTTCGTCAACACCCAGGACCCGAATGAAACAATAGAATTTATCAAAGAGCACTTTGATCAACCGGTCGGCGGACCTAACGAAGAAAAGATAAGAACAATCCACGCCGCTTCCTATCACAAAGCAGTTTAGCTATAGGAAGTTGACATATACAAAAATCTTATCATTAAATACTCTTATTATTCCGTTTTCGATTTTGATTTCCTGCTGCTCGGTCGGGGTTATATGGATTATAACTTTGTCTTTAATCAGGCTGATAAAATTTTCGTGTTGGCTCAAAACATCAAAAGGCCCTTTCACATTGATAGAGCTTACAGCCTGCGCCTTACCGCTGAATAACAATTTTTCTTTATTTCTGACAACTACTAACAGATTGGGATAATTACGCATTGGCTATTTCCTTTATGCTGCCGATATAGCTGAATTTATCATCGGTTATACTGTCGTATTTTCCGGACAATAAATCATTTACGTCCGCGACAGTTGTTTCCCTGGATACATAGGAGCCTCTTTTACCTGTTTGATTTTCGGTGACAAAGAAATTTTGGGTCATGTAATTGCGAAGCTTTTTGGCTCTTTCATAAACTAATTTGTCGCTGGGCGAAAGCTCTGATTCTTCAACCAGGGAAACGATTCTATTCAGGGATGTAGCCTGTTTCAGAAGGTTAGACGCTTTAAGGGAAGTATTATAATGAAGCTGTCCGACCGTTTCCGGATTCAGATTGGCAGAACTGGATGATAAAAGGTCAATGGCAGGCAGCAGCCCTTCCTGATAAATGTTTCTTGATAGTACGGCGGAAGAGTCCAGGTAAGGGAAAATCGCTTGCACTCCCTGATCCAAAATATCATCGTTGGGAACATAAATTGCCTCAATTGAGGTAATGGAATTATCCTTGTTGGATATCAATCTTTCGTGAAGTCCTGCCATTTCCGAGGTTAAGGTTGCCTGATAGCCGTCTTCGGAAGGAATAGTATTCATCAAGACGGATAATTCGTTGCCCGCCTGCGCAAACCTGAAGATGTTGTCTATGAAGAATAGGACATCTTTTTTTAACCCGTCTCTGAAATATTCGGCTAGCGCGACAGCGGTATATCCTGTCAGAAAACGGATTGCCGGATTCTCTCCCATGGTTCCCAATACTAGGGAAACCGACTGGAGCACTTTTCTTTCCGCCAGCGTTTCATAGAGCTCATGACCCTCTCTGGTTCTTTCTCCGACCCCCGCAAAAACCGAAACATTTTTGTCTCTGTGAAGAATAACGACGTTATGAATAATTTCGGTAAGCAGCACTGTTTTGCCGACCCCCGCCCCTCCGAAAAGTCCGATTTTTCCGCCTCTGGTCATCGGAGAGAAAAAATCAATCGCCTTAATTCCCGTTTCGAGAACCTCGTTACACTTGACGATGTCACCATAATCCAAGCCCTCAGAATAGATAGGTATTTCAGCTTGCTTTTTGATCGGTCCCTGTCCGTCAATCGGCTCACCGAAGATATTCAATGCCCGGCCCAATAATCCCGGTCCGGTCGGAATCATGATCGGTTTTTTCGTATTTACCACCGTCAGTCCGCGGTATAATTTGTTTGTCGGGCTAAGGCTCAGGCAAAAAAATGATTGAGGTCCACTTGGGGAAGCAACCTGCATTTTGATGTTTTGATCTTCCTCTAAGACCAAAATATCATGCACGCTTGGTTGAATATTTTTAAATTCCACCTCAATGATCTGCCCCTGAATTCCGACGATTTTTCCGATATTATCCATATTTTGTCGCTTGGCAATCGCTTATTTCAGATGACGCTCGGATGCAATTCTTATCAATCTGTCGTTTTTACCGTCCTCGCTAAGTAATAGTCGGCTCCCATTAGGAGCTCAGCCGACTATTAATTCATCTGAAAAAGGATTGCCTCGCTTTTTATTCTTAAATCAATAATTATCTCCATAGCTTCATGCTGGCAAATTTCTCCAATTGTTTTTTGTTTTCTTCCTGATGTTTAATCTTATTTTTGTCCAAAAGCACCCCTTTTAATTTGGTTCTGGTGTTTTCCGAGGCAAAATCCAGGGAAACCATGCGGGATGCAAATTTAGCCAGCTGGGACTCAAATATTGTCTGCTGAAATATAGAAGCAAGGATTTCTTTTTCAAAAAACTCCATAATTTTTTCAAGTGACGGTTCGAAAAAATAAGAAGCGGCAGGTCCGCTTTTTTCTCCCGGCAGGGGATCGCCTGAAATATTGGTAACAATCGGAGTTTGATTGATAACGTTATTGAATTTTTCATAAAAAACAAGCACCTGTTCATATTTGACAATGTACTCAACAATTTTTTTTACACTTGCATCATCAATTTTGTCGTCAGGAAATTCAAAATATACCAGCGGAGTTTTAATTTTGTCTGCAACAAATATTTCAAGCCCGAGATGCCCCAAAATTGCCACATCGCCGGGATTTTGTTTGAGATTGTCAAGGAAAACTTCATAGGTCTTGCGGATGATGCTTCCGTAGAGGCCCGTGTTGGCAGAAATAAAGACATATAAAGTTTTCCCGTTTCTTTTTATAAACGTCATCTTTGCAGGATCTTTGACTAATTTATTTTTCATTAAGAGTTCGATTTGAGTTTTATAAGAGCTTTTAACTTGCTGAAAAATTTCATTTATTTCCAGCAAAAAGATCCTGTTTCCCAAAACCGAGCTCCGGATGCGGCCCATCCTGGTTGCGGCAATTTCCTCATACGTTTCCAAAATAGTATGAAGGGTATCAAGAAATTCAGCCTCAAAATTTAATTCTCTTTTAGTAATCATAATAAAAATCTCAAAGTTTCAAATTGCGCTTTTGACTTTTGCATTTTGAATTAATTCTTCAGGTTTGTTAATAAGCCTTCTCCTTTTTCGCCCATAATTCTCAGTATGCCGTTAAAAGTTTGGGTATTTTCTATAATTTGGTCAATTTCACTTTTGAGAGTTGAATTGGATTTGTATTTTTCAATCATTTTTTCTATATCCGTTCCGATCGGCTCAATGTTTCTGTTTTTCAAAATATTGTTCCACAGCATGGAAAATAGCAGTATCTGTAAATTGACAGGCATGGTTGTGGTGGGGCCCTGGTCCAGAAATTTAATGACCTTTTCGTTAACCACCATGGTTGCCTTACTGCTTTCGGTTAGTTCCGCACCAAAATGAGAAAAGTTTTGCATTTTCTCGGCGATTGTCAGAAGGGAAAGAATCTCCCGGTTGATGGATCTTTTTAAAGGGGACTGAGTTTGACGTCCGATCCTGGTCACAGACAGAAAGGGACTGATAGCGGGCCTTCTTCCTTTGGCAAAAAGATCGGAATCAAAGTACAAATGCCCATCCGTCATAGCCATGATATTGGTTTGAATATAGCCGGACAGGTCTCCCTGAACGGTCTCGGCTGCAGACAGGCAAGTGATGGCTTTTTCTCCTTTGGTTGTCTGGAAGTTGCCTGCGCGCTCCATCAGCTTTGCATGAGTGTAAAATATGTCTCCCGGATATGAATTGCGTCCAGGAAACCGTTTTCCCAAAAGAGAAATTTCCCTGTAGAATTTGGCGTGCGTTGTTAAATCATCAAGGACCAGTAATACGTCAGATCCCGCATCCCGGAAATACTCAGCTATAGTCATTGCCGCAAAAGGTACCAAATATGAAAGACCAATCGGATCATCAAAACCGGTTGCCACAACTATCGTCTGAGCGAAAACCCCGTGTTTTTTCAAAAATTCTTCAGTGTTTTTGATATCAAGTCTTTTTTTGCCGATGGCGGCGTAGATACATACATTTTTTTGTTTTGCCTGAGACAAGATGGTCTGCAGNAGGAAACCTGTTTTGCCGGTTTTTCTGTCTCCGATTATCAGCTCTCTCTGACCAAACCCCAAAGGCATAATCAGGTCAACGGCAGGTATTCCCGTCTCAAACTGTCTGGTGATGGTTTTTCTGGACAAAATGCCCGGAGCAGGCACATTTATTCCCCGTGACAGCGCCGGTTTTTTGAAAGCTTCGGTTTTGACCAGCGGATTTCCAAAAGGATCAATTGTCTTTCCGAAGAGTTCTATCCCGACAGGCACACCGAGAAGCTCGTTGGTTCTGACTACTTTTGTGCCGTGTCCGATAGGCTCTTTGGAGAAAACCAAGACCTCAACCAATTCAGAATTAAAGGATAAGACCAGCCCGATTTTCCCCGTCTCAAACATGACCAATTCGTCGGTTTTGACTTTTGGAAGGCCGCTGACATACACAATGGCATTAAACGCTTCTTCCACAAAACCGATCTCGGATATTGAACTCAGATAATATTTAAAATCTCTCATACGTATTTCAGTATTTCTTCTCTTTTTGCCTCAAGGGCATCTTCTATTCTTTTTTTAAGGCTGTAATCAACATATTTTCCGTTGAATATTACAACCGCTCCGGCTATAGCTTCTTTGGAAACTTCAATTTCAAGAATGTATCCGATGCCCAGCGTCTCCTCAACGTAATTATGGATATTTTCAATTGTTTTGCCGGTCGGATCAAAAGCTAAAATCAGCTTAATAACTTTTAGTCTTTTGATGAGTTCTTTCAGGTTTTTAAAAAATTTCATGACCAGATCTCTGTCATTGGGATTAAGGCCATTTTTCGTAAAAGTCTGAATTATTTTTAAACCCGTTTCTTCACTGATTGATTCAAGCGCCTTTTTCATTGAGACTTCTTCCGATTCAAAATAGTTGAGGGTTAGAGTGTCAATCTCGTCAATCAGAGCCTCAGCTTCCTGGGTGGTTTTGAGAGAGGCAATTATATCAATATATATCAAAATATCTCTTTTCATCAGGTTTGTCCGAAAATCCCTTCCTTTTTAGCTTTTTCTACAGACGCNTCAATTAAGCCTTCATGTTCGGACANACTAAGCGCTTTTCCGAAAACCAGCTTGGAGATTTTTTCCAATAACTGATAAATTTCCGAATCTACCCTTTGCAGTCTTTCCTTTTTATAGTTTTCAATTTCCGTTTTGAGGACTTCATACTCCGAGTCTATTCTCTTTTTTATTTCATTTTGGGAAAGCGTGGTCAATTTCTGCATTGACTCTTTAAAGCCGTTTACCTCTGCAATTGTATCTGCTTCGATAGCTTTTGATAGGCTTTGAAACACTTCAATGTTTTTTGTTTTTAGATCTTGAAGAACTTGGAAATATTGCGTGGAGAAGTCTGAAGTTGCTTTCTCAAACTCCTTAGCCTGCGCATTGGACGCGTGTTTCAGGCTCTCTTTGAAGCTTTCCGAAGAAGTGGCAGCCGACAAAGTGGCCTTGCTGATGATGTCTATGGCCTGATTGTTGGCTTCATCAATAATTTTTGTCGCCTTAACTTTTGCCTGCTCCAATAATTTTGCGCTGTATCCGGAAATTTCATCTTTTGCATTAATTTGGCGGTTTTTTGTAGCTTTGAATAAGTAAAAAGAGACGATTGCCAGCGCCAAAGCAAGATCAGAGATGACCAATACCAAATCAAAAAATGTGACAGATGTTAAATCCATAAGTATTAAAGAATTAATATCAGGTAACCTATTCCGATTCCAACTGCTATGACAGCAATCATGATAAGGAAGTTAAGAATAAGATTGATCTGAATTATCCGGCTTGCAAGCGGATTTCTTCCGAGAGCCTCAACTCCCGTGGCTGCGATTCTGCCGAAATAGACGAATCCTACTCCGAAGGAGATTAGGACAATTATTGCGACCAGAATGTATCTGAGAGCGGAAAGCTGAGTCAACATGCTGGGATCAGAGGCGCTTCTCAATGCCTCAATCAAGTTGGTTCTCGTATTTGACAAGGGTGAATTAAAATGGGGGTTAATAGCAATCAGTATCTTGCCGGTTGCTTTTTTATCTGAACTGCTGTAATCCTGAAGAGCTGTTCCTAAAACCATTCCGTTGCGTGTTGCCTTTTGTCCTACCCCCGGAATGGTAGAAGTGGTGATGAGATCATTTCTTTTGATATTTCCATTAACTGAGGAAACCAAAACGTAGGCTTTTCCCGAAGTTGTCACTGGTTTAGCCGACGGATCATCCGTATTTTGCAGAAAAATGGAGGGGGACTCGGTGTAGACGCCATACATGTTGGAATCATAGTCCGTTGTAGTCAATACATAGCCCTTAGGCGTTGAGGTGATAATGCTTCCATCTTTTGCGTTCTTGTCTTCAATCTGGATTGAAACGGCGGTACTGACAGATTTATTTTGAGCATAAATTGGAATAGGGGAGATAATGCTTGAAATAAGCAGAATAAAAGAGGTTACGATAAGGGCAGTATATTTCATTATATTCAGTTTACGGCTATTTCCGATGAAATGTCAATCACCTGTTGTCTGTTTTTTATTAAGTATTCTTCCGACTGTGGAGCTGGAGATTTTGTAGCCGATTCCCTGCAGAATCTTGGCTATTTTGGTCTTACCAAGCTGCGGATTTAATTCCCTTAATTTCTTAATTGCTTCAATTTGTTCGGGACGCTTCTGCGGAGCCCTTAATTTATGGGGTTTCCGGTTCTTAAAATCGTCTTCCAAAGTGTTTGAATTGCCGGACGAAAATCTCCTCTTCCAGAGGTAAAAAGTGTCGGGAGAAATACCGAAATGTCTGCAGGTTAGTCTGGCATTCCGATACTTATTAAAGTGATTCATCCACTTCAGCCGTTGATTGGCGGAGCGGGAAAGTTTGGCCTTGGGATATACTTGCGTACGGCATGTATTTGATCTTTCATCATTGTCTCCGCCATCCGACGGATGGGGGAACCTATTTTGCTTGTTTTGATCAATCATTTTTAGTTAATATAAACATATACAGCTAAACAAAAACTTGGACATTTGAAGCTAAATTTTCGTGTAAAAGACGGAACGGCCTTTTCCGTGAGAAAGTAAATGCCCCAAGTTTGTAAGCCTTGCCAGATCCCTGGATGCTGTTATTTGCGTAGTCTTAAACTTATTTTGAATTTGCCGGTTGGTGATTGTTGTCTGAGGCTGGACTAGGAGATTCAGGATTGCTTTCTGCCTTTCGTTTAATTGCCAAAAAGACTCTCTCAGTCCGGCAGTTGTTAGCTTCGGTTTTCTTATTTCCTGAATGATAGTTTCCATCTGTTCCAGTATTTTTTGCGCAAAATATTCCAGCCAGAGAGTAAGGCTGACGGTATTAAGAGCCCGTTCATGAATCTCCCGGAATTCTCCGGCCGGCGAATTCGGATTTTCCATCCACGCTGCCTCGTATGCCAGAAAACCTTTCAAATCATAACCGTATTTATGCAAAAATAGGTCTGTGGTTAAATGGGCAATTTGGGTATTGTACTTTGTGAAAAGCTGCATTTTCTCCATCTCAATACTAACAATTGCTGCTTGGATTATAGGACCCTCTCCTTCGGTCTGTAGGTAGTCCAGAAGGGACTGTAATCCCGCTTTGGGCACCCTAAGTCCTCCTTGTCCTATCATGCCGTGCAGGTGAATTATCGCGTCAGCATCGATGGCGTTTTGCGACCCCTGCCAATTTTGGGAAATGTAATCCAAAGCTTCTTTGTATCTCAGAATTTCCTTCCGTTCATCATTAAGTTTTCCATGCACAATCTCCGACAAAATTTTTAGCGCATCATTTTTTTTCATGGGACTACCGGCCAGCAGGAGAGAATAATAAATACGGTTAAGAGTTGCCTCCCATCTGAGACGCTGTTCCAGCGCTTTCGGAATAGGGGTTAAGAGTATCTGCCGTCTTAAATCTTCAATTTTGCTTAGATACTCATTTAGCTTCGGAGAAATATTGTAAGAGATGTTTAACATCTGTACCTGGCGCATTTGTATCATAATCTTATCAAAATGTCAATAGACATTAGGATTTTGCGCTTAAAATTTCTGAGGCTAAATTGGATATATTTGATAAGATTAAGATAAGATTAAGATGCCACTTGACAAGAGCCGTGAAATGTGTCGTAATAATACTTGGACAATGTTGGACATTTAGATTCGGAATGTCTAACTTTTCTAAAAAATTCAAAAGAGGGGATAAAAGCAGACGCACTGCCCTTTATGAACAATAGGCAATATTCGATCCAGGAGGCAGCAGACATTTTAAAGGTTTCTACAAAAACACTCCGCCGCTGGGACCAACGGGGGCGTTTTGTTCCGATGCGCACAGCTGGCAATCAGCGCCGCTACTCCCAAAGCCAAATAGATGAATTTAAAAATGCAGCCCGCGTGAGGCGTCTGGAAGCTACTGCAGCCAAAAATAAATTAAAAGTTGAAGCTTCACTTCTGCAAAGCCAATTATTATCCAAAGTTTTGACTTCGGAAAAGAAATTAGAATTTTCAGAAGGCCTTCCCTCCGCCTTGAGGGATTTGCCTTTAAAAAGTGCGGTTGAGCTTGCCGAATCGAGCCCAACCTTCGAAAAGGAGGTGATATTTGCTCCTGAGAATAGTTTTGACGGGCTGGGGTTTTTGGTAAAAAAGGTCAGTGCGTTTAGAGTTGGAATTGCATTTGCAAGCTTAATTTTTATATTCAGCTTTCTCGGACTAGTCATTGCTTCAAAACCCAATTTAGTTGATTTAGCTCGTAAAAAAGATCAAATTGTCAAATATATAGCGAATCTTCCCCATAGTAAAACAAATGTGAAGCAGAAAGATCTTAGCTTCACGGCTGCAGAAGATAAAGCTGTCCTGGCAGCGACAATCGGAGATTCCCATCTTGTTTTGAATGTCAATGTTCCGGCAATATTTTCGCAAAGTGTCGGAATCGGAGCGGCAATCCCCAGCCCGTCTGCGATTTTGGATTTAACAGCGCAAGACAAAGGATTTCTCGCTCCGAGAATGACGACGGCTCAAAGAGATGCGATATCAGCCCCCGCAACGGGATTATTCGTATATAACACTGATACAAACCTATTCAATATGTATAACGGTACATCATGGGTTGCTTTGGAAAACACGGGAACGATGATTACTTCTGTCCGTGGAGGAACAGGGATCAACACGTCTGCTTCAACCGGAATTCCCACAATTTCAAACGGAGCCTGGTCAGTAGTTTCAATCTTGCCAACCAGCAGGGGAGGCTTGGGAGCAGATGTGACTGCAGCAGGAGCAGGAGAACTTTTGTACTCAACAGGAACAACGACATACGATAATCTGGCGGCAGGAAGTTCCGGAAAGTGTCTGTTGTCCGGAGGAAGCGGAAACGCGCCGTATTGGGGAGATTGCACCTCATCGGGATCAAAATGGAGTCAAGACAATAATCTTTTATACCCCAACAGCTATTCAACAGCCGATTTACTGCTCGGAGGAAATACACAGGCTTCGGCTCTTTTTTCGGTTTCAGGGATCAGCGCGGGAACACCCCTTCTTGACATAAAAGGCACGGCTGAAATGACCGGATTTCAACTGACGACGACGCCAACCAACGGTTATGTTTTAACTTCGGACGCAAACGGCGTTGGAACATGGCAGCCGGCGGTTGGAACCTTGAGCGGAGGAGGAATTCAAAACTTCATTCCGATTTGGAGCTCTGCCAACTCGATAGGATCTTCCGTTCTTTACCAGACGGGAGGCAATATCGGTATCGGGACCACTGCTCCTCTTGCTGCTTTGGATGTGAGCGGGGGAGCTTCAATCTCAGGAGAACTAACTCTGTATGGCGCTTCCGTAATTCAATCTGCAAGCATGCAAACGCTAACTCTCGGAGGAGCAACCACAGGAGATATTAATTTGGTGATTGGAGGAGACAACAGCTTGAGAATAAACGGAGTTGAAGGGATAACTGATTCTTCTCCCCAGTGTGTCACCTTCACCAACGGTATTGTCACGGGAACAGGCGTCTGTCAGTTGGGAACAGAGCAGTGGGTAGTTTCCGATGGGGCAATTCATGCGTCCAATCTTTCTCTTGACCTTCTTCTTGGAGGTGCTGCAACTACATCTTCCAAATTTGCCTTTATTAACATGGCTGAAGGAGTTCCAACTGCAACTATTGCAGGAAACCTATCATTAGCTGTTCCGACAACCGCAGGAGTAAATACCCTTAACCTGCTTAACAACAGCACCCTTAATTTCCAAAGATCACCGGGTGGGGATGAGGGGTTAACCTCAGCGTTATTTATTGACAATAACGGTCAGATCGGTATCGGCACTTTATCCCCATTGGAGGCACTTGATATTAACGGAAGGTTACATATATCCCAGATGACAGAGCCTACCCCGTATGTAGACAGGCTTTACAATGTTGGAGGGGTCCTTAAATGGAACGGAGAAAATATAGTTACGGCAGGAGGAATGGGCGCTTCTCAGTGGTCTGACGGAGCAAGCAACAGCATCTATTACAACCTTGGAAATGTTGGAATCGGAACAACCTCTCCAGGACAAGCGTTAGATGTAAATGGCGTAATAAGTGGAAGTGGGGCAATTTTTTGGAATGGCGGAAAATCATCTCTTGTAGCTGATCAGGGTGGCGCAATTGAACTTGGTGACGATTTGACTCCTGGCGCATCTCCTTATATAGATTTTCATTATGGGACAGGCTTAGTTCAAGACTACAACTACAGAATTATGAATGCAGCAGACGGAAGACTTGATTTTAATTCACTTACAGGAACCATAATGAGCCTTACTCTTGATAAAATGGGCGTAAATACTCAAATCCCCGAAAGCACGTTAGATATTAGGGGATCGTCCGGAGTTTCTCCATTTAATGTAGCTTCGTCTTCCGGTACATCGATATTTAATATTGCGGCAAGTGGCAATATCGGTATCGGCACTACCAATCCCACGGCCGCTCTGGAAGTTACAGGGCAAGTCAAGATCACCGGGGGAACTCCGGGAGAGAACAAAGTCTTAACCTCGGATGCCAACGGCCTGGCCACCTGGACTACGGTCTCGGGAGTCGGAGGAGCAACCGGATCAGGCACCCTCAACTATCTCTCCAAGTGGATGTCTACCGGCAGCTCTCTGGGCAACTCCTCAATCTTTGACAACGGACAGATCGGGATCGGCACCACCGCTCCCGCATCCCTGCTTTCCATCGGCCTGAACTCCGATGTCAGAATCAATGCCACGGGAGACATTATTGCCAGAACCTACAACGGAGTAACCATTGCCACCGGTTCAGGAACCTTGGCTATGGGAAACAATAGTCTTGACATCGGCACAGGCGGAACTCTGGGATCAGCTGCTTTTACTGATGCATCTGCCTATCAGGTTCCGTTAACTTTCTCAACCGGCTTAACCAATAATTCCAACACCATTACCAACAATCTCTCCACCGGTTTTGCAGGAGGACAGTCAGTTATCGGAGGAACAGGAGTAGCCGATATTCTTTCGCTTCTGGGCACAACCGGCAACGGCACTTTAACCAGCCCTGCCATCCAGGCTCTGGTGGGCAACAATGGGGGAACTATCGCCATGACTATTCTGAACAACGGTTATATCGGTATCGGCACTACCAATCCCACGGCCGCTCTGGAAGTT
>JGI20214J51088_10000720_pt1 | contig 22759 bp, 21 predicted proteins | sample WetSurMetagenome_FD_51088 | JGI IMG/M metagenome (IMG submission 51088) | reverse complement strand
CATTTTGCCCAGGTAACGGCTAAGTTCATGGATTATCTCAAAGCAGGCAAATTGCCTGAATGGGAGGTTCCCGGCATGATAACCAAATATTTTACCACCACGAGCGCCTTGAAACTCGCTAAGGAAAAATAAAAAAGACTTCTCTTATTTTATTGAAAAAGCAGATCCGAAAGGCTTATTCAAACATATTCTCAACTGCCATAGAGTAAAATTCCTCTGAGCTGATGCCTGCTGCCCTGACCTGTTGCGGAACAAGGCTTTCCCGGGTCATTCCCGGGACAGTGTTTATCTCAAGAAAATATGGCTTTTCATCGACTACAATAAAGTCAACTCTTACAATCCCTTTGCAGCCGAGAAGATCATAGACCTCTGAGCTTATACTCTGGATCTCATTTGTCACAGATTCAGGCATATCAGCAGGAGTTACCTCATTTGATCTTCCTGAAGTATATTTAGCTTCATAGTCGAAAAATTCATTCTTGCTAATGATTTCAGTCACAGGAAGAACCAGTGTTTTATTCTTTGTTTTTATCACCCCGCAGGCTACCTCTCTTCCACTCATAAAAGCTTCAATAAGTACCTCATTNCTTTCTTTGAAAGCTGTTTCTATTGCCGGCAGAATTTCGTCTGGATGNTTCACTTTGGATACGCCAAAACTTGATCCGCTGTCATTGGGCTTAACAAAGCAAGGTAATCCTAATTGCTTTGAAATAATATTAANATCAATCAGATCTCCTTTTCTGATNAGCAAAGCTTCGGCCATTTGCAGTCCNTACTCCTTTAAAAAAAGCTTGCANGCCTGTTTGTTGAACGTAAGTGCTGAACAGAAGACACTGCAGCTTGTATAAGGAATACTCATCATATCNAAATAGCCCTGAAGCAGGCCATTCTCTCCGGGAGTTCCGTGTATAGCTATGAAAACCCCATCGAATCTGATTTTCTGATCATCAGTTGTAAGGGAAAAGTCATTCTTATCAATATTGTGGTACCTGCCCTTCTGATCTTCCCAGTACCAATTGGTACCTCTGATCAGAATTATAAAAATGTTATATTTTGATCTTAGTGCTTTACCGACTTCCGCTGCACTTTTTACTGATATTTCAAATTCGGAGGAATCGCCTCCCGCTGCAATTGCAATGTTTTTCATCTTTCTCTTAAATAATGACCAAAATTAGTCATTTTAATTTTGTCAAAAAGAGTCCTGAAATAAATATTAGTTTCAAATGTACGAGGAGATTCCTCACTGAGGGATCTCCAGATCTCATTAACAAAAACATGATTTTATCCCCTGATGTCTCCATTAATGTCAAAAATATTCCAACCTTAAGATGTTGAATAACCTGCAGATGTATTACCTTTGAGATAAATTTTAAAACTAATACAAATGAAAAAAGGTTGTCTTATTTCGATTATCGTTGTCGCTTTTCTTGCGCTAATAGGTCTGGGTATTTTCATGTGGGGAACAAAAGTATATAATGGCATGGTCACCATGCAGGAATCTGTTACCAGCCAGTGGGGTAATGTTGAAACAGCTTACCAGCGCAGGTCCGACCTTATTCCGAATTTTGTCAATACCGTAAAAGGCGCAGCCAATTTTGAACAAACGACACTTACACAGGTTATTGAAGCCCGTGCAAAGGCAACTTCCGTCACAATTGATCCAACAAAAATGACCGCTGAGAATATGCAGCAGTTTCAGGCAGCACAGGGACAGGTTTCCTCTGCTTTATCCAGACTGATGGTGGTTGTGGAACAGTATCCTGAGCTTAAGGCTACCCAGAATTTCCGTGATCTTCAGGTAGAGCTTGAAGGAACTGAAAACAGGATATCTGTTGAGAGAAAGAAATTCAATGATGTGGCATTAACATATAATACCTTTATAAGAAGATTCCCGCAAAATTTCATAGCAGGAATGTTCTCGTTCCAGAATAAGCCATACTTTAAAGCTGATGAAGGCGCTGATAAGGCACCTCAGGTTAAATTCTGACACATATATTCATATAATTAAATGAAAGCTGCAGAGTTCTTCACTAAAGAACAACAGGCTCAGATACTTGCATCTGTTAAGGAGGCTGAGCTGGAAACCTCGGGCGAAATAAGAGTCCACATTGAGACTAAACTCAATGGTGATGTACTCGACAGGGCGGCATGGCTCTTTAAAAAGCTGGGAATGNATAAAACTGCCGACAGGAATGGAGTTCTGTTCTATCTTGCCATTGACGACAGGAAGTTCGCGATAATAGGTGATGCCGGAATAAATGCAAAAGTGCCCTCAGGATTCTGGAATGATATAAGTGAACTGATGGGAAAAAACTTCAGGGAAGGTAAATTTACCGAAGGACTTTCGCAGGGGATAATAATGGCTGGCAACCAGTTAAAGACACATTTCCCTCACACGACTGATGACGTAAATGAACTGCCTGATGAAATTTCATTCGATAAAGTAAAATAAGTAGGGGAAAAAATAATGATTAAAAGAAGTTTATACCTGGTTACCCTCTCAATACTGTTTTGTCTTATATCTGCAAACAGGGTTTTTTCGCAGAATATTCCGGAACGTCCTGTCCCTCCAAGGTTAGTGAATGATTTTGCCGGTATGCTTAAACCGGAAGAGGTTCAGGCTCTGGAACAAAAGCTTGATCTTTTCAACGACTCTACTTCAACTCAGATTGCTATAGTAACAGTTCCTTCACTGGAAGGATATGATAAATCGGATTATGCACAGCAGCTCGGTGAAAAATGGGGGATAGGACAGAAAGGAAAAAATAACGGTGCTCTTATCCTTGTAAAACCCAAAACAGCTGATTCAAGAGGTGAAGTCTGGATTGCCACAGGTTACGGAGTTGAAGGAGCTATTCCAGATCTTCTCAGTGCTGATATTGTTGACCGTGAGATTCTTCCTCCTTTCAGAGCGGGAGATTACTATCATGGACTTGATAATGCGGTTAATACAATGATGTCGCTGACCAGGAAAGAGTTTACGGCATCAGAATATCGCAACAGGAATCAGAAAAGTACATCCAAGGGAATTCCTTTCGGACTCATTATTTTTATTGTATTCATAATAATTATGATGGTAGGCCGGAACTCCGGAGGGTCAAATAACAAACACATCAGTACCGGTGGATTGCCATTCTGGATGCTTATGGGTATGATGAACTCTGGTCGCGGATCAGGAGGCAGCTGGGGAGGATTCTCTGGTGGCGGAGGAAGCGGCGGTGGAGGAGGCTTTGGTGGTTTCGGAGGCGGAAGCTTCGGAGGCGGCGGAGCTGGCGGAAGCTGGTAGCTATTCGTTTTCAGACTCTCGTCCCGAAATATACTTTCTCCATTTTTCGATTACCTGTACCATATCATCGGGCAGTTCCGAATCAAAAGACAGTCTTTTTCCCGTCACTGGGTGATTGAATGACAGCGACTTTGCATGAAGGGCCTGTCGTGGCAGTATTTTGAAACAATTTTTTATAAACTGCTGGTACTTGGTAAATGTGGTGCCTTTAAGTATCTGACTTCCGCCATATTCCTCATCATTGAAAAGAGGATGCTTAATATGGCTGAAGTGAACCCTTATCTGGTGGGTACGGCCGGTTTCAAGTTTACATTCAATAAGTGAAATATAGCCAAGATCCTCAAGTACCTTATAATGGGTGATTGCATTCTTGCCTTCACTGCCGTCAGTAAAGACCTGCATTACTTTTCTGTCTTTTATACTTCGTCCCACATTACCTGTTATGGTACCTTCCCGGGGATCAGGAATTCCCCATATCAATGCATTATACCTTCTGTCGGTTGTCCGGTCATAGAATTGTTTTGACAACCTGTTCAAGGCATATTCATTCTTTGCTATGACCAGGATACCTGATGTGTTTTTATCAAGACGGTGAACCAGCCCCGGCCTGCTTTCACCGGTATTGAAAAGGGGGAGATCCCTGAAGTGCCACATCAGTGCATTAACAAGGGTACCTGTATAGTTTCCATGAGCCGGATGCACTACCATTCCTGCCGCCTTGTTGACTACAAGTACATCGTCATCCTCATAAACTATATTAAGAGGTATGTCCTCAGGTATAAGCTCCACATCCCTTGGCGGAGTGGGCAGTACGATCTGAACTATATCACCTGGTTTAATTTTATAATTTGGCTTGACAGGATTATTGTTTACAAGGATATTGCCAGCATTTGCTGCAGTCTGTATCCTGGTTCTTGAAGCATTCATAAGTCTGTCAGCCAGAAACTTATCTATCCTCAGAACAGTTTGTCCCGGATCGGCCTGAAACCTGTAGTGTTCAAAGAGTTCCTGCTGATCGGTTAATTCTTCTTCTGCCATTTGCTAGTACCTTGTTTTTATCAGCCTGCTGTGACCCACAGGCCGTCCATTCATACTTAAAACGAGAAAATACATTCCGTCATGAAGCGAAGAGATATCGATCCTGTCGGAATAAGGAACCTTTATCAGCTCATGGCCATTAAGATCTGTTATGCTAACATACACCAACCCGGAAAGCGGTAGCTCGCCCGGATTGATATTTATATAGTCCCTGGCCGGATTAGGCCAGAAGTTCAGCTGTGTTTTATGCTCAGCAGTAGTTTCTTTTACTGAGGTGATTTTAAGTGGATATCCCAGGATTGGCCTGATCATAATACTTCCATCAACCTGCGACTGGTTCCAGTTACCGTTAAGCCAGTAAAACTGTTTACCCGACTGGGGAGTGTTGACATCATACCCTGCATTAAGGAATGATTCTGACAACTGCCTCCATCCTACATAAAACGTACCGTTCAGAATAACACCTTCAGGAAGGGTATATGTATAAAATCCGTTTATTCCTGTTCCCTGCTCAACCATAACCGCCTGCTTCAGGTAANTGATATCGCCCGGTAATCCATTGTTGTCATTCCAAACAACAAGATCGAACTCTCTTTTATTCGCTTCCTGATAGCTGTCATTAAAGCAAATGCTGACGGCTCTCAGAGTATCCTGTACATAGGTTTTGAATTTATATGCCACCATGGCATTTCGTGATCCGAGACCGTTGATCCCATATCCCCCTTCCGATGATCCGTCATCGTAGGCGAAATAATTTTGAAAGACCTGGTAATAAATCAAGGTGTCGTTACCTTTGGGATCAAAATTATCAGTTTTGAGCGATGCTGTAACCCTGAACAAGGCCGAATCGGGATTAGTGGTATTAAAAGTATATACCAGGTTGGCATTATAGTCAATAGTTGTCAGGGGACCTATGTTAGTGGCACCAGCGGTAGTGGAATAGGCCAGNGCATTCTTATAGATATCCCTGATCTCGAAATTTCTTGTAACATTCCTTGTGATAACATCATTATTCCTGTAGTGCACAGGTATTGAAGAGCCCATTTCCTGCAGATAGACCTCTCTGAATTGCTTCCAGGGCATTGCCTCATAGTTTTTGAGAAGCGACCTTAAGGGTAATGTGAATGCTACATCTGCAAAGACTGTGTCGGCTGCATTTCTGTTTTTATTCAGCAACACATAATCAAGATTCCAGATATCGCAATTTCCAATCATTGAAGGGTCGCTCAGATTTACGCTGAGGCTCGCATAGTTTATGAACCTGAAACGGAAGCCTTTCTGAAGGAAACGGTTATTCTCAATTTTAATNATCGCAGGTTTGAAGCCAGTGTCTGCAATCCCTTTTGTTCTCCATACCGAATACCATTTCTGTTCAACAGGTGCGAAGAACTGGAGGGTGAGGCTGTCATTGGTCTCGGGAAGGTCAGCAAGGCCACCGGACTCATAGAAAAAGCTGAGGTAGATATTGTCGGCAGCGGTATATTTCAGATTTATTGGAACGGATGTAAGATTATCAGCCTCAAATCCTGATGAATTTGCAGATGCATACATATTACCCTCACTGTCAATTGCATCGAAAGTGGCAATTCCGGCTGTTATCTGCTTATCTGAATAGGTACTATTGATAAATACATAATTATCAGTCCATTTTTTATTATCAGGAAAAAATGAATGACCCGAAAAATCATCGAAGAATGGCAGCAAAAGTGTATCTGAAGATAAGCCCTTATTTTCCTTAAACTGTTGTCTGCTGTTTTTGATTCTGTAATTGGATTGGAGACCGTTTATTATCTCCTGTGCCGAAACATTGGTCAGGCACAGAAAGAATAGTATCAGGTAAAAAATCCTTTTAAGCATCTGGGTCGGTTTGACTAATTTTCCGAAGTTGTAACAGTCGGAATCGTATCTGTTATAACCCGGCTTGAATCAGCTGACAGTTTTGTAGAATCTACAGTAAGCCAAAGGTATATAACCTTTCCCAGCTGAAGAGTTGCATTGTTTTTATATTCCGGGATCTGTTTATAGACGAAAGCATTTACTGTGTCAGAACTGTTTATTATGGTTTTATCGTAAACGAACGATCCGAGGTTGAGTGAATATTCAAGAATCCTGTTCTTAGCCGGCTCAAGTCTCATACCGAGAAGATCAGGGACAGGGGTTACCTGATTGCTAAGCCCTTTACCAAGAACGAGATCAATAACTGAGCCTTTCTGAATAGAATCCCCGGCTGGAATATTCTCACCGCTGTGCTGCTGATCGATGACCACATTTATTGAAAGGTCGGGCCGGTATTTAAGAATTCCAAGTTCAAGCCCCGAACTCTCCACGAGTGCTTTTGCCTGTCTGAGCGGAAGGTCCACCAGGTTTGGCATTGCTACCATTTCGGGATGGAAAGCATTTATTGTAAGGACTATATTTCTCCATTTTTTTACCTTGAAGCCCGGCTTTGGATTCTGTTCAGCAATGCAACCTCTTGGCACCTCGGTGGTATAGATTGAATCAATGATCTGGTATCTAAGCCTGTTTTTCCGGGCAAGCTTTGTTGTTTGCTCCATGGTGAGTCCTACGAAATTAGGTACCGGCCGGGCCTGACCATGCCTGGTATAAAAATTCATCCAGATAAGTAAAATCATTATTCCTCCGACAGCAATGATAGCAGCAAACGCGAGATTCTTTACAAATTGTTTGCTCAGGACAAAATCTTTTAAACTCATACGAACAGATTGAACATTAGTAATAACGTAAAGGTACAGATAAAATTATAAGAAAATCAGAAGGTACATATAAAGAAGGACCGCCAGGGCTTGCTGTTTTTGTTTCATCCTTCACTTAGAACCTGATCTGATGAATTTCCAGACTGCAAAGGTGGTGCAGAGATAGTATGATAAAGCGAATCTCTTTCAACCGGGATGAATCCGGCCTGCCTTATAAGGTGACTGATCTCGTCGGTACTCATAGCGGGGTTTTCTTCTTCCGATCCGGCCATCGAATATATTCTTGTGGTATCATCGATTGTTCCATCCATATCATCAGCACCGAAGGAAAGCGCTATCTGGGCACATTCTTTTCCTGTCATAGGCCAGTAAGCTTTTATATGCGGAAAATTATCGAGAAAGATCCTGGAGACGGCATAGTTTCGAAGATCTTCAATTGTACTTACTTCCCCAAGGTACGACATGCTGTTATTTGACTTTTTATATTTTAAGGGAATAAAGGAATTAAACCCCTTTGTCCGGTCCTGAAGAGAACGAAGCCTGTCGAGATGGTCAATCCTGTGAGCATATGTTTCGATGTGTCCGTACAGCATCGTTGCATTTGATGATATTCCCAGTCTATGAGCCGTCTCATGAATATTTAACCATGAGTCGGATGACGCTTTTTCATCACAGATTGATTTACGGAGTTCTTCATCGAATATTTCTGCGCCTCCTCCTGGTATTGAATCGAGCCCGTATTCCCTTAGAATTTTCAGTCCCTCCTCAATAGTACAACCTGCCAGCTCAATCATATGGTAAAGCTCAACCGCGGAAAAGGCTTTCACATGAATACCGGGACGATGTTCTTTTATTTTTCTTATCAACGAGCCCCAGTAATGAAGATCATATGAGGGATGAACGCCACCCACGATATGCACTTCGGTAACTGTTTTGTTATCAAATCGTTTGACAATATCAAGCATCTCCTCATGACTGTATTCCCAGCTTTCCGGATCTCCTTCCTGCTTATGATATGAACAGAATCTGCAATTATAAATACACTTATTGGTCGGTTCAATATGAAAGTTGCGGTTATAATAGGCCAGATTCCCGTTGTGTTTTCTCCTTACAATCCCTGCAAGCAACCCGAGAAGCGACAGATCGGCTTTCTTAAAAAGGATCAGTCCCTCCTGCGGTGTGATACGTGTTCCGGATACAACCTTACCGGCTATTGCCTTCAGATTCTCATCGTTTATATAGTTCAGAAGATCATTCATATTTTAAAGGATCAGAGGGCAGCAAAGTTAAGATTTTTGACCATTAACCACAACAGGCATGATCGATTGAGACACGATGACCAAAAACTATTACAATGTGGTTTAACAAAAAAAGGTGTCCTTTTAAAAGACACCTTTAAACAAATATCGTATAGTAAATATTATCCCTTCAGTTTAAGCTCAGGAGAAACTGAGAGTTTCTTCCTTCCTTTTGCTCTGCGTGCAGCAAGAACTCTTCTTCCATTAGGAGTTGACATCCTTTCCCTGAAACCGTGCTTGTTTGCTCTCTTCCTTCTTGATGGCTGGTATGTCCTTTTCATCTTTTCAAATATATTTGTTGACTAATTTCAATTTGAGACTGCAAATGTAGTACTTTTTTGAAATATAAAAACCGGGAAGCCGTTTTTTTTGAAAAAAATCAAACAGGCAGATAGACAATCACTTTAGTTTCAAAAAAAGGCTCAGTGAAAAAGTCTTTAATATTCCGGATAATAACCTTTCCTTCAAATTTCGATAATTCATCCGACAGGTCGCCTCCCTTCAGGTAGATTATACCATTATCAATACTGTTTTTTCCTGCTTTATCGATGTTTTTCCGGGTAAGACTAACAAATTCAGGGAAGGCTGTAACTGCCCGGCTGATTATGAACTCGAATTTACCCCTTTCTTCTTCAATCCTTTTTCTGACAGGTTTTACATTAATGAGGTCAAGCTCTTCGGAAACAGCTTTGACAACTTTTATCTTTTTTTCAATTGAGTCGAGCAGGGTGAATTCGGAATCGGGGAACAAAATTGCTAGCGGTATACCAGGAAAGCCACCCCCGGTACCTGCGTCGAGAATTGTTGTTCCCGGCCTGAAACTTATAATCTTTGCAATTGCCAGCGAATGAAGAACATGATGAACAAAGAAATTATCCATGTCCTTCCGGGATATTACGTTTATTTTGCTGTTCCAATCTTCATAGATCAGTTTCAGCTGAAACAATTTGTCTTTCTGGAGGCCTGTTAAAAATGGAAAATACCTGGAAAAACTTTCTGACACTACCTGTTTCCTGTTTTGATTAATATATTATATAACAGGGTCTTGGCCCTGAAAAGTTGAGCTTTTACAGTACCAATAGGGAGATTCAGTTCCTCGGAGATCTCTTCATAAGAGTACTCCTTATAATAGCGTAACTCGATGAGCGATTTGTAACGGGGCTTTAACTGGCTGACAATAATTTTAAGCGCAGCTACCTTCTGATGCTGGATAAGTGATTCCTCAGGATCGGGCAAGTCAGACTGAATGTTGATTGTTACATTTTCAAGAGTGTCCTGGAGGTGGTCAAAAGGTGTCGGCGAGAGTTGTTTTTTCCTGATGAAATCAACGCAGTTGTTCGTGGCAATTTTAAAAAGCCAGGTGCTGAAAGCAAATTTAGGAGCATATGATTCGAGGTTCCTGAAGGCTTTTCCAAATGCTTCAATGGTNAGATCTTCAGCATCGATCGGATTATTAACCATTTTAAGCAGCATATAGTAAATGGAATCCCTGTAACGATTCATCAGACTGGCAAAAGCCTTTTCATTTCCTCTTTTTGCCGCTTCGACTAGCAGCAAATCGCCTTTGGCCTTCTCCGATAATTCGTGAGCTACTTCCATTTGTTTATACCCGGTTTGCTTCGGGAATTACTTAAAAATATAATGATGTTAATCAAAGGTGAAAAGATATCAAAAAATAATAAATATCCTATCAACCCCGGCTCATTCAATTTTTTCTGAACCAGAAAAAATACGGTAATCTGTGTTATTAATCTTAGTACAAAAACTGCTAAGACCCATGGCCACAGAAAAATATAGCTTAGGAGCACTATAAAAGAAACATAACAAAGTACTCTTGTAAATGGTTCCAAAAATAACAGGAACTTATCCCTGAACTTATAATAGGGAGCTGTGGTAAAATGTCTTTTCTTCTGAAGAATCCATTGATTCAGATCAGTGAAAGGAACAGATCTGGTGTGAGTTTCAGCTCTAAGCTCCACAGTGGTATTTTTTCCTCTAGCTATGGCATTTACCAGAAGATCGTCATCACCGGAAATAATATGACTATGCGAACCGAAACCTTTATTTTCGAAAAAAACCGAACGCCTGTATGCCATATTCCGGCCTACTCCCATGTATGGCACGCCTCTGATTGCCATTCCTAAATATTGCATGGCAATTGTAAAACTGTCGTATCTGATATATTTATTCAAGAATCCTTTCTTCTTCAGGTAACCGCCGTAGCCAAGCACAAAATCTGTATCAGAATTGAAATTAGAAACCATCTCTTTGAGCCATTGATTGGATTCAGGCTGGCAATCAGCATCAGTGAAGAGCAGCAACTCATTTTTCGCCGCCTTTATTCCGATGAACTGGGCAAATTTCTTATTGTGTGTAAACTTGGGATCTTTATTTATAGTCGAGATCCTGAGATGGGGATACTTCTTCAGATAATCACCAAGTACAATGTAAGAATTGTCTTCAGAGCAATCATTTACCACTATCACTTCGAAATCGGGATAATCCTGTTCCAGAACCGATGCCAGATGAACTGAAAGGTTTTCAGCTTCATTCCTGGCGCAAATTATAACCGATACTGGTTCTGAAGTATTGTTGTCAGAGGGTTTCTTCAGGTAAACAGACAGATAGAAGAAAAGATAATAGAAAAGCTGAATGGCAACAGCTGATGCAAATATGCAAAAAACAACAAGGAGTATAGTATCTGTATGATCAGCCATCTGACTTNAAAATCTGTCAGCAATATTAGTAAGATTAACGGAAAGGCAAAAAATAAATTTTATAATAATCTAAATGCCTGTGTTTATTCATGCCGCTTCTTTTAAAAATTACCTCCTTATAATTTTATAAGCCGTATGGAAAAATTACCTTTGTGCTGCAAAAAAACAGTTTAGCAATATGTTCAGAATTGAGAGCAGGGATTCAGAATCAAAAGCCCGTGCGGGTTTGCTTACAACACCTCACGGCGATATTCCTACTCCCATCTTTATGCCCGTCGGTACCTGTGGTACCGTAAAAGGAATACTGCAGCGCGATCTGACAGAGGATATAAATGCAAAAATAATTCTCGGGAACACTTATCACCTGTATTTACGTCCGGGCACAGAAATACTTAAGCTGGCCGGCGGACTTCACAAGTTTATGTCGTGGGACCGCCCGTTACTGACTGACAGTGGAGGGTATCAGGTCTTTTCTCTTACAGGCAACAGGAAACTAACCAGTGAAGGGGCAATATTCAAATCGCATATTGACGGTTCGCGTCATCTTTTTACTCCCGAAAACACGGTTGATATCCAAAGGATTATCGGAGCCGATATCATTATGGCTTTCGATGAATGCGCACCATGGCCATGCGAATACAGTTATGCAAAAAAATCAGTCGCTCTTACGCATATGTGGCTCGACAGGGCTGTTGCAAGATTTAAGGAGACTGAACCATTATGGGGCTATGAACAAATGCTATTCCCTATAGTCCAGGGTGGAACTTTTGATGATCTCAGAAAGGAATCTGCGGAGAAAACTGCTTCAGTTGGACTGGAAGGAAATGCCATAGGAGGATTGTCTGTCGGAGAGCCTGCTGAAGAAATGTACAGGACAATCGAGATCGTAAATGAAATACTTCCGGATGAGAAGCCCCGTTATCTTATGGGTGTTGGTACTCCGGTAAATATTCTTGAGGCTATAGAAAGAGGAATTGATATGTTCGACTGTGTGATGCCTACACGTAATGGAAGGAATGGAATGCTCTTTACCAGTGAAGGCACCATAAATATCAGGAATAGAAAATGGATTGACGACCTTAGCCCGATAGATCCGGACGGACCGTCTGCTGTAAGTTTATTTTATTCAAAAGCATATCTCCGACATCTGGTAATGGCTGGTGAAAACCTGGGAGCCCAGATTGCAAGTATTCATAATCTGGGATTTTATTTAAAACTTGTAACCGAAGCACGAAAAAAAATTGAAGAAGGCAATTTTAAGAAATGGAAAATCTCGATGGTAAAAAAACTTTCGGAGAGACTTTAAAATCTCTGAACATTAAGCTTATTGATCGCTATATTATCAGGAAGTTTCTTGGTACCTTTTTCTTTTGCCTATTACTGATACTGACCATTGCAGTTGTATTCGACTTTGCCGAAAAAATAGATAATTTCATGGAGAAGCAGGCTCCGATAAAAGGGATAATTTTTGAATATTACATGAATTTCATCCCCTATTTTGCCATGCTTTTCGCTCCCCTGTTCGTCTTCATTGCTGTCATCTTCTTTACATCCAAAATGGCAATTGCCACTGAGATCATAGCAATTCTGAACAGCGGGATGAGTTTCAGGAGGATGATGTGGCCATACTTTATTTCTGCTTTAATTATAGCAACATTCACATTTGTGCTCACCAACTTCGTAATCCCCAAATCGAACCGGATCAGGATGGATTTTGAGGATAAATACTATCATTCCTCTTCGAGCAAACGGATTCCTGTGGAAAATATCCACCGGCAGGCATCACAGAATGTGCTTGTATACATGGGGACCTTCAATCCGCTGAGCCAGAGGGGACAGAATTTTACAATCGAAAAGACCGATAGCGGGAAACTTGTTTCGAAACTCTCAGCTTCTTCTGTTGTTTATGATACTACAAAACATAAGTGGACTGCACTTAATTATTTTATACGTACAATAAAAAACAATGAGGAAACCATTGTCAAGGGAAGACAGATTGATACCACATTGACCATTTCACCTCAGGATTTTTCAAGAGATCCGGCATTTGTAGGAACAATGACATCGAGGGAACTGAATGATTATATTGACCTGCTTACCCTGCAGGGATCAGATGAACTGAAGCTTTTCCTGATAGAGAAATACCGGAGGTTTGCAAACCCCTTCGCAGTCTTTATCCTTACGCTGATAGGCGTTACCCTCTCATCAAGAAAGATAAGGGGAGGTATTGGTATGAATATTGGTATAGGCCTGGCCCTCAGCTTTTCATATATCCTTTTTCTCCAGTTTGCTTCACAGTTTTCACTTAAGGGAAACCTCGGACCAATGCTGGCAATGTGGATCCCAAATATAATTTATTCAATAATTGGTCTGGTACTCTATAAAATGGCTCCCAAATAGAGTATAACTCGTACAATTTCCTTAAAATTGTATCCTCGTTTTCAGATTTTTTTTAAGATTAAAAACCCTAATAGATAATAAATATTTAATACTATGCCAGTCAATAAAAAGATTCGCGAACTTCAGGAAAAACGTGAGAAAGTCCTTCTTGGCGGAGGTGAACAGGCAATTGAAAAGCAGAAAGCCATGGGAAAAAGAACAGCGCGTGAGCGCATCATGGCGCTGCTCGATGAGAATTCCTTCAATGAATATGACCTGTTTGTTGAACACGATGCACGTGATTTCGATATGGACAAGAAGTCCCTGCCAAGTGACGGAGTGATTATTGGTTCCGGTACCATTTACGGAGCCCCTGTAGCAATATTTGCTCAGGACTTTACAGTTGCAGGAGGTTCGCTCGGATTAATGCATTCGAGAAAGATCACAAAGATTATGGACCATGCCCTGAAAATGCGTATGCCTCTTATTGGTATCAACGACTCAGGAGGAGCACGAATACAGGAAGGTGTTAACTCCCTTGCCGGATATGGTGAAATATTCTTCCGGAATACAATCTCAAGCGGAGTGATCCCTCAGATCTCGGTTATTCTGGGACCTTGTGCAGGAGGCGCTGTTTATTCCCCCGCGCTGACTGACTTTGTTTTTGTTGTGGATAATATCTCAAAGATGTTTATCACCGGCCCTGAGGTTATCAAAACTGTACTGGGTGAAGAGATCTCGATGGAAGACCTTGGAGGTGCCCGGGTTCACAGTGAAGTGACAGGTAATGCACATTTCTTCGCTATGAGCGAGGAGGAATGCTTTGAACAGATCAAAAAGCTTGTGACTTTCATTCCATGGAATAATAGCCAGAAAGCAAGAATGTTTGAACCGGGAGAACCTAAGCCCGAATATAATATCAATAAGATTGTCCCTGAGGATCCGACATTACCATACGATGTTAAAGATGTGATAAGAGCTATTGTCGATAATTCCGATTTCTTTGAGATAATGGAGCTATATGCCAAAAACATAGTTATTGGTTTTGGAAGAATGGGCGGACGTACAACGGGATTTGTCGCCAACCAGCCAATTGAGATGGCCGGTGTTCTTGATGTAGATTCATCAGATAAAGCTGCCAGGTTTATCCGTTATTGTGATGCATTTAATATTCCAATAATAACCCTTGTTGACCTGCCCGGCTATCTGCCGGGAGTGGATCAGGAACATGCCGGTGTTATCCGCCATGGCGCAAAAGTCCTGTACGCATACAGTGAAGCAACAGTTCCGAAACTTACCGTTATAATCAGGAAAGCCTACGGAGGAGGATATATTGCAATGAGTTCACGTCACCTTCGTGCTGATTTTGTATTCGCATGGCCATCTGCCGAGATTGCGGTAATGGGTCCGGAGGGAGCAGCCAATATCATCTTCAGGAAAGAAATTATGACCGCTGCCGACCCCGACGCTATGAGAAAACAAAAGGTTGAGGAATATAAGACCAAATTTGCCAATCCTTATGTAGCCGCTTCACGTGGTTATGTAGACGCTGTTATTGAACCATCTGAAACGAGGAAATTCCTGATGCATTCCATAGAGGTATCCCAGAATAAGGATGTTCCGATGCCACAGAAGAAACATGGTCTTCCTCCTTTTTAGTCAATTAGCAGCAATCTTAACGGAACAATTATGAGTAAAGATGATAAACAAGGATACCTCAATATTGATACAAGCATGTATCAGACGAGGCTAAGCAATAAATTTCTGAAAAGGACCCCATACAAGCCGGCCGATCCGCGGATAATACTGAGCTTCATACCCGGAACAGTACTCGATATTATGATTGAGGAAGGACAGGCTGTAAAAAAAGGCGAAGAACTGATGATACTCGATGCCATGAAGATGAAAAATAAGCTCAAATCAAACATGGATGGCATAGTGAAATCAATCGCTGTAAAAAAAGGAGATAAAGTTTCAAAAGGAACTGTTCTTCTTGAACTGGAATAAGCTCTGATTGAAATTCTTTTCTAACCTGCCACCCACTTCCCAACCTTCCCCCACGGGGGAAGGAGCTTTCAACCTTTCCCCCTTGGGGGAAAATGAAAGGGGGTAAAATTCAAACAAGAAATGAATATAAAGTAATATATAAATCTTGAAGAATTATAGTGGTGATGAGTTATTGAATACTCTTAGAGAATACCCTCCCAGATTACAAATTTCCTGATTTCCGTTGATAGTTCTGGTTTGCTGCGGAAGATGCCGTATACACTTGAGCCGCTTCCCGACATCAGGCTGAACAGAGCATCAGACCTGTACAATTCTTCCTTTAAATATCCGATAATGGGGTATTCTTTGATGGCGTAAGCTTCAAAATCGTTTATTATTGTGCTTTTCCACTCCTCAGGAGGAGATTGAATAAGATCTGTGAGGCTTGTTGACGGTAAAGCCGGACTGCAATTTCTAAAAGCTGCGCCTGTATTAATTCCTATTCCGGGGTTCACCAGCACCAGGTAATATCCTGCAAGTACAGGTTTAACAGGAGTCAGTATTTCACCCCTGCCCGTGGCATATGCCGGTACACATTCAATAAAAAACGGGCAATCACTTCCAAGCTCCAGTGCGATATCCATTAAGACGCCATGATCAAGATTCAGTTCAAAATGTCTGTTCAATACTTTTAGCATGCATGTCGCGTCTGATGAACCTCCACCCAGACCGGCACCAACCGGTATCCCTTTGTGAAGATGAATGTTAAGAACGGGGAATGCTGCTATTGCACGGAGTCTGTTAACTGCCTTGATCACAAGATTGTTTTCAGGCTCGCTGCCTGTCTCGATTCCGGTTACCGTAATGCTGTCTTTACCTGCTGAATTATCCGAAATAACAAATTCAAGCGCATCACTTAGCATGACAGGATAAAACACCGTTTCAAGGTCATGAAAACCATCAGGACGTTTACCGGTTATTCTTAGTCCGATATTAATTTTAGCATTCGGGAAGAATATCATCTCTCACTCTTTAATGTAAAAGTACCATATCGTTTTGAATTTGTTGTTAATGATTAACCCAATAGCTTTTCAACAAGTTTTTAACATCGGTTTGTTTGTAACAATAACCGTCTATCCTATATGTAGAGTTCCCGATATGTCTACCTTTGAAAATAACCGAAACAAGTTAATTCTCTCTTTAACGATTTGTAAATCTGAAATATAGCATTAATGGCAAAGCAAAAAAGTAGCCCAAGACCAACTATTACAACACTCCCTGATTTTGGGAAAGTACCGCCTCAGGCGAACGATATGGAGGAGGCGGTTCTTGGTGCAATTATGCTTGAAAAGGAGGCTGTGATAACTATATTGGATATACTTAAACCGGAAAGTTTTTATCGTGAAGCACACCAGAAAATTTTCAAGGCTATATCAGATCTCTCTTCAAGAGAATTTCCTGTGGATCTTTATACTGTTACAGAAGAGCTGAGATCCCATCAGGAACTTGAAAGCGTTGGAGGACCGGTTTATCTTACCCAGCTCACAGCAAAAGTGGTTTCAGCTGCTAACGTTGAGTATCATGCCAGGATAGTTGCGCAGAAATATATTCAGCGAGAACTTATCAGAGTATCAACTGAGATACAAACCCGTTCATTTGATGATACCTATGATGTGACTGAGCTTCTTGATTATTCAGAAAATGCTCTTTTCCAGATCGCGGAAGGAAACATTAAGAAGGAGGTTGCTCCTATTAATGTAGTCATTAAGGAGGCTATAAGGGAAATTGAAGAAGCAGGCAAGAGAGAAGATGCACTTGTAGGAACTCCTTCAGGCTTTACAAAACTCGACCGTTTAACATCCGGATGGCAGAAAGCCGAACTTGTTATTATCGCTGCCCGTCCCTCAATGGGAAAGACAGCGTTCGCACTGTCAATGGCCAGGAATATGGCAATAGAACACGGGAAAAAGGTTGCTATCTTTTCATGTGAAATGTCATCGATTCAGCTGGTTAACAGGTTAATCATTTCAGAGACCGATCTTCCCGGAGATAAAATTAAGAATGGCCGTTTATCTGAAGAGGAGTGGAAGCAACTCGATACAAGGATCAAAAAACTGGTGCAGGCTCCTATTTTTATTGACGATACCCCGGCAATTTCTATTTTTGAGCTTAGGGCTAAGTGCCGCCGGCTTATGGCACAACATAAACTGGATATAGTTATAGTTGACTACCTGCAGCTTATGTCGGGACCCGAGAACTCAGGAAGCCGTGAACAGGAGGTAAGTACTATTTCACGTTCACTTAAAAGTATAGCTAAAGAACTTAATATACCCATTCTTGCTCTTTCACAGCTTAACCGTTCGGTGGAGATGAGAGGAGGAACCAAGAGACCATTGCTGTCTGACCTTAGAGAGTCGGGTGCAATCGAACAGGACGCCGACATGGTTGTGTTTATACACAGGCAGGATAAGTTTGGAATTCAGACTTTTGAAGATGGATCATCAACCAAGGGGATTGCAGAAATCATACTGGCGAAAAACAGGAACGGTCCCGTTGATGATGTAAAACTCAGGTTTCGCGAGGAGAAAGCACAGTTTCTTGACCTCGATGATTTTGATCTCGATAATCCTCCGGATATCAATGGTTCACAGAGTATAACACTCGGATCAAAAATGAATCATGATAACCTGAGAAGCCTGGGCAGTGGATTTGATAACGAACCTGACCTGCACAACGAACCTCCGTTTGCTTAGGATTTAGTGAAAACTTAAGACAGCCCGTAAGCCAACGCTTCTGTATTTCAGGTCATCGAAACCCAGGTATACACCAAGCTCTCCTACGAACAGGATTTCACTGATGCTATATCCTATTTCGGTATAACTGTTATGATACCTGCTGCCCAGATATGACAGGCTTACGTTTTCACGCATAAGTGTGTTGCTTAATACAGGCAGTAGTTTTAGCAACAGATAAGGCGTGGTATATTTAAGGTGACCTTCAGTATAAAACTCAGGTGTACTCATTGAATAGAATGAGGGGATCATGAAAGCATCCTCATAATTATTTAGAAGCACAGGGAATGGCTGGGAATTAATATGGAAGAAATCATAAAAAGTCAGATTCCGGTTGTCGAGGTATCCTGCAGCTCTCACTCTCCATCGGAATTCACTGAAAGCACCGATGTTCCTGTGTTTTGATACTTCAAATTTTATCATATCATATCGCCGTAATCCTGATTCAATTTCGCTGAAATCATTTATGCCATGTTGCCAGGTCAGTTCAAACGTAGGCCAGTCTGAATCAGCTGGTATCTTGGCTCCGCCTCGCATACGGTATTTACGGAAAGGAGTATAGGTTAGCCTGGTATTGAGATCAAAATGTTTCTGATCACGTAATTTATTTATTTCATTTGACCCTTCTGAGAGGTAACTGTTTTGGGGAATATTATCTGAATAGATTTCAGATGACTTCAGAATTGAGAAATTAGTTGAATTTTGAAGGACTTTCCTGTTTTCATAGTTGCCGGTGACCTCAATCCTCAATCCATTCCTAATTTCTGCTGAATAGCCAATAGAGGTGTAACCCGACTCATACAGTTTCAGGTAGTTTTTCTTCTGCAATAATGAAGTGAGAGAATTTATGAATGGGTTAATACCTCCTCCATTGTTGATGTCTTTGCTTGTTACCCCGGTCCGTAGAAAAATCTGTTTGTTTTTAACTCTGTCGAAAGAATAGAAGGTATTAATTCCCCACATTAATTTGTTCCTGCCGAAAGCCCAGCTGAATTCCGGAACCAAAGTCAGCGAGGTCTTTTTCTTCCACGACTTTGAGATATTGAAATCCACTCCGTACTTAAATCCGTCGACTGAATTAAACGCAAGCTTTTTAAGATTAATCAGGCCATCGAAACTAAAGCGGAAACCTGTAGTGTCCGACCAGGAATGTCCCGTAATGATATGGCGGAATGTTTTTATAATAGGCGGCTTGCCTTTATCCGAAATCTTAGATACAGTATCAGACTTTACTTCAATAAGCTTATTCATTGCTTTGATACTGTCGCTAATTTTTATACTGCGTGTCTCAATATCTGAAAGTGGTATCGGCCTGATCTTCGCCCAGTATGAACTGTCTTTTTTGCCAGCATCCTTCTCAACAATATGTTTTGTTCTGTCTTTGATTTCAAGGCTGTCTTTTGTGTTATCATGAAGGCTGGCAGCAGATTCCTTTTCCATCAGCCTTGAAAGCTTAACCATATCGCGGTTTGTAAGCCGGTCTTTCTCAAGGAGCTTATTGATCTGTTGTTTTGATTTTGAAACAACTGTATCTGAAACTTTCTGATTGTTCAGAGCTCTGGCCTGATAATCTGTCGAGATACTTGCCGGTTTCTGAAGTGAAATATTTGGCCTTACAGTCAGATACTTTACTGAACTCCCATAGCCGGCATCGGCCTTAAAACCCATTATTCCGATGTTTATTTCGAATTTATGGCTTACAGGCATCCATATATCATCCTGAACAGGGACAAATAGCTGCTGTACCCTGATTTTGGAGGCAAGATTTTCATTTGTAAGATCAACACTCTGCAGGCACCATAGATCTTCAATAATATAGATTGTCCCTTCAAAGACCTGCTGGCTCTTTCGTTTAGGAATAACCTGGATCTTATTAATTGTAAAATTACCCTGAAGTGATGTTCCGAGATACTTGTAATTATAATATGAAAATGCATTTGGAGCTAATGGTGAAATTGCCATCTGGGCAAGAACCGGCTGGTAAAAACTGGCCTCGATAAAGTCCATCGGAGATACCTCATTTCCCTGTGAAGGAAAAGTACTGTTGTAAGAAATCATTCTCTGGAAATATTTATCAGGTGCCGTGAACTCAATTTCATTAAATGATTCCATCATAAACGCATCGCCGGCTTTCAATAACACTTCCTTTTTTGCTGATTTTGATCCGGCAGACAAAGTTGTCTGGTTACCGGAAGACTCAATTTTCATTGATTTCTGCAAGAGTCTGGGTATCTTGTTAATAATAAGGTTTCCTTTAAGGTACACCTCAGCTTTATAATAGCTTATATTATTCAGGTAATATGGTGCCATTCCTATCACCTTCCTCATGATTATATAGGCAGGGTCTTCTCCGGAGGCAGAGATCCTTACCTCACCTATCTGGTAATACTGAAGTGGCAGTACAACATTCTTTAACAATATTGCATCAGAAATTTTAACATTCACATATACCGGTTGATACCCCAGGCTTTGATATGTCACTGTATATGACCCGGGTGCGAGTTTGATCTCATAGTCACCTTTGGTATTGGAGGTTGTTCCCTGTTTAAGCTCCTGGATATACACTGTTGCATACTGAACAGGATCACCGGCCTGATTGGTTATTTTTCCCTTAAGAATCTGGGAATAGGAAAATGCGGTTATTATTATTAGCAAAAGTGAGGTAAGACAGATACGCTTCATAGAGACAATTCTTAATCCTTTTTCCCGGCTACTGTGATCACAATCTCACCTTTTGGCTGATTTGAAGTATAGTATTCTGTAAGAAATGAAAGAGTTCCTCTGATATTTTCTTCATAAATCTTGCTTAGTTCCCTTGCCACACAGGCAATGCGATCTGGCCCAAAATGATTTCCCAGTTCCTCCAGAAATTTTACCAGTCGATAAGGTGATTCGTAGAAAACCATTGTACGTGTCTCTTCTTCCAGCATCGAAAGTCTTTTATTCCTTCCTTTCTTGGGAGGAAGAAATCCCTCAAAACAAAACCGGTCACTAGGGAGTCCTGAATTAACAAGCGCCGGAATCAGAGCAGTGGGACCGGGAAGTGTTTCGACCACGATCTCCTTTTCCCTGCAAGATCTTACAAGCAGGAAACCTGGATCTGATATCCCTGGAGTACCGGCATCGGAAACAAGGGCAATAGTCTGTCCTCCAAGTATCTTTGCACAAATTGCTTCAACGGTCTTGTGTTCATTAAACATATGATGCGATTGAAGGGGAGTAGTAATATTATAATGATTCAGGAGCTTTTTGGTTTGACGTGTGTCTTCAGCAAGAATCAGATCGACCATGCCAAGTACCTCAACAGCCCTGAATGTTATATCTTTCAGATTGCCAATCGGAGTAGGAACCAGAAATAGTTTACTCATTAGATTCAATTTTCAGTTTTACCAGTTCCAGCAACTGGGTGACGGCATCGCTTTCGGGCTTTTCACCGATATAGTCTTCAATTATTGTCCTTGCATCATCAAGGGTACCGGCATTGTCAAGTTGTGCCAAAACCCTGCCATAAGCCTCCTTGTCGCCATCAAATATGGAACCTATAAACAGAAATTTGTCACTGATTCCGATGGCATCAGAAAGGCTTTTAAAATGTTTTGCCTTCAGACGATCGGAGAGGTCCCTCTCAGCTTTTATACCTGAAGAAGTTTCACTGTATAGTTCAGCCGGAGCCTGAAATTTATCAGCAAGAATTGAGTTATCCTGGATTTTATTTACACTAACTGCAGGTTCCTCTTTTTGAATTGGCCTTACTGATGATGGATGGTCTGTTATAATATCCCTTTTCTTCTCTGCCTGTGGCTGTACTGATTTTACCTGTTTCTCAGGTATTGTTATTCCTTTCCGGGCAGGCTCGGGTTCTTTGTCAGGAACTGAAGCTTTTACAACCGGAACAGCAGTTTCGAGGTTCTTCAGCAGGGCAATAACATCTGCTGCGCTACGGCATTTCGACTTGGCCAGTTCTACCTGCAAAGCGGGCACTCCGGGATATTTTTTCAGATCGTCAATAATATCCGAAGCCTCCTTGAGATCTTTAATAATTAAATCGATGGTTGCATTGAAATCCATACATTTTGATGTTAATATAACAAAGCATTTTCTTTATTTTGCAAAAGTAACGATTATTCAGCAAGTCAGAGATGAATAAATCTACAAATTAAGATCTGACCAACGACAATCACAGCAGATGGACTTTCTTGAGAATTCAGTTAGAGTAACGGGAAAAAGAGGATCAATTGAGGTTATAACGGGTTCTATGTTCTCCGGTAAGACCGAAGAATTGATCAGACGGCTCAGGAGGGCGCAGTTTGCCGGATTAAAAGTAGAAATATTCAAGCCATCACTCGATAAGAGATATTCGGAGACCAGGGTTGTCTCTCATGATGATAAATCAATCCTTTCAACTCCGGTCGACAATGCATCATCTATTTTACTCCTGGCAGATAATGTACATGTAGTCGGAATCGATGAAGCACAGTTTTTTGATAATTCCATTGTTTCCGTCTGTAATACTCTTGCAGATACTGGAATACGCGTGGTTGTGGCGGGA
>JGI20214J51088_10000719_pt1 | contig 22769 bp, 18 predicted proteins | sample WetSurMetagenome_FD_51088 | JGI IMG/M metagenome (IMG submission 51088) | reverse complement strand
ATAAAATTATTTTCGTTATTCCAATTAGTATCCCATTTTATAAAATAATTTGATTCAAATAAAGAGTCGATTAATTGAGGAATTCTTTCAAACCAATAAGCTCTATCTCTTTCTGTTTCCATTTTTGTTGTGTTTTCCGTTTCAACTAAATAATTATAATTCATTAAATTCATATTTTTGAAAATTTATTTGCAAAATTTTTTATATTAATTATTTATCAGCTCCTTAGCACTTTGCAGGGTTGCTTTTGTTACATTCTCACCGCTTAGCATTTTAGCTACTTCAGTAATTTTTTCTTCCTCGTCAAGTTGTTTTATGTATGCTTTTGTTTCTCCTTTTATTTCTGTTTTACTTACGTATAAATGCGTATCGCTTTTCGCTGCAATCTGCGGAAGATGTGTAATGGAAATTATTTGATGTGATTTAGAAAGTTCTTTCAGTAATTTTCCTACTTTTCCTGCTATACGTCCGCTGATACCCGCGTCAATTTCGTCGAATACAAGAATAGGTATATTATCTTTTCCCGATAACGTCGCTTTTATTGAAAGCATAATCCTTGAAATCTCCCCGCCTGATGCTGTTTTTCTTAACGGTGCAAAATCACAGCCTTTATTTGTCAAAATTAAAAATTCGATATCATCTATTCCGGTAGATGTAATAAGAATATTTTTCTTATCTTTTTTATGTGTGAATAAATTCTCTTCGTTGTTCTCATAGTAGCTATGAGATACCTTAAACTCTGCAGATTCAAGCCCTACTTCTTTTAAATAAGAATTTACACTTTTTTGAATGTCTTTTATTGCTTTTATTCTTTGTTCGGATAATTCTATTGCCTTTTTAAACAACATCTTTTTTTCTAATTCTATTTTCTTTTTCATTTGTTCAATTTCATAATCATAATTCTCTGCAAAATTAAGTTCTTCATTAAGAGTCTTTGCTTTTTCAATCAGTTCGTTTACGCTTAATTTATATTTTTTCTTTAGGAAGTTTAAAACTCCAAGCCTATCGCGTATTTGCTCAATTCGTACAGCATCAAAATTTAATGATTCATTATATTCCGATAGCGTTGTTGAAACTTCTTTTAAAGATATATAAGACGATTCAACATCAGAAATCAATTTTTCCAGCTCGTTGTCATATTTACTTATTTTTTTAAGTTCTTTTATTGTGAGTGAAAGCCCGGCTATAATATTATTATCTCCCTCATAAAGTTTTTGTAAACTTATATTTAAAGCAACTGAAATTTCTTCAGCGTTTTCAAGTTTACTCAATTCATTTTCGAGTTGTGTATCTTCATCCGATTGAGGATTTACATCGTTAATTTCTTTCATTTGAAATTCTATAAATACTTTTCTTTCAAGCAGGCTGTCTTTTTTACTTACCAGTTCATTAAATTTTTCCGTTAATTTCTTATAATTTTCATATTCTTTCGTAAATTCTTGTAAAACAGTTTTATTCAGCAGAAAAGAATCAAGAATCTCAAGATGTGTCTCTTTTTTAAGTAATGACTGGTGCTCGTTTTGCGAGTGGATATCTATAATTAAATTACCGAATTCCTGCAGGTTTGAATTAGACACAGGTGTATCATTAATAAAATTCCTGCTGAATCCTTTTTTATATAATTCCCTTCTTAAAATTACATTATCATTTTCATCGCCTTCAAACAAAAGCTCTTTTTCCCTTAAAAACTTTTTACTCTTTTTGCTGTTCCCTATCCTGAAAATTCCTTCAATCACTAATTTTTCTTTCTCGTTTTTGATAATGGAATAGTCAGCCCTTTCGCCAAGGATAAGAGAAAGTGCATCGAGTATTATTGTTTTACCCGCACCCGTTTCTCCTGTTAATATATTCAAGCCTTTCGTAAATTTTAGTTCTGCTTCTTTTATTATAAGGTAGTTTTTTATAAAAAGTTTTTCTAACATTTGTATACCTATTATATTAATATATTATATAAAAAAAATTTGTAGTAATAGTATTGTTAATATTGTTAAAAAATATGGAAATGTTTTAATAATTAAAAGTATATAAGGAAAACCTATCTTACAACTTGTCAGTAACTATACCATAACTTTGTACTATTGTTTAATCTTGAAAAATAGTTTTTGTTAAGAACTACAGGTTATTAAACAATTGCTACCGGTATATTAACAAAAAAGCGTCCAAATAAATCCGGACGCTTCGAGAAGAGAATTATTAATCCTATATAACCTCTATAAAGTACTCAATATATTCTTGATATCGTAGACTACATTAGCAGCTTCTTTATCTTTTTTAATTAAATTCTTGATTAAGTTTTGTGCATAAAGAACCGTTGCATGATCTTTACCGCCAAAGTATAAACCAATAGACTGAAGCGTCATATTAGTTAGTTCTTTTGCAAGATACATAGCAACCTGCCGGGCAAAAGCAATCTCTTTTGTACGTTTTTTAGAAAGAATATTGTTTTCAGAAACTTTTAAATAGTCCGCTACCGTAAAAATTATATTTTCTAAAGAAATTATTTTTGCTTTTTTTATATTGCCTATTACTCGTTTGATGACGTTTTCTGCTATATTCATCGTAATTTCGCCGTCGTATACAAGTGTGCTTTCGGAAATTGTTCCGGCAACACAACCCTCTAATGTCCTTATGCTATCGGTTACATTTGTGGCGATGTAATGAATTACTTCTTCGGGTACCTGAATATTAAAATCATTAAATTTCTTTTGTATGATTGCAACTCTCATTTCCCAGCTGGGTGGTTGTATATCGACAGTAATTCCCCATTTAAATCTCGATACGAGCCTCTCCTCGATATCTTTGAGCTCACTTAAAGGTTTATCACAGGAAAATATAATATGCTTTTTATTATTATAAAGCGTATTAAATATCTGGTACATAAAATCCTGTGTTGCGGTTTTACCGCCAAGATTTTGTACATCATCTAAAATTAAAACATCAAGTGTTTTATAAAATTCGTCTAATTTCTTAATACCCGTTTTTCCTTTTGAAAACTCTATTCTATCCTGAGCAATGTGCGTAGTAAATTGAGTCGTAAAATCAGGAGTAGTTGTATAATAAACTTTTTTATCAGGGTACTTTTTCAATATCTCGTGGCCTATTGCCTGAACAAGGTGAGTTTTGCCAAGCCCTACTCCACCATAAACAAAATAAGGATTATAAGATTTACCGGGATTGTTTGCAATCGCATAAGCTGCAGCAACCGCAAACTCATTGCTTTCTCCTTTTACAAATGTTTCGAATAGATTTTTCTGGTTAAGATTTGAATCGAAAATTTTACTTCCGGAATTTTCGGAAACAAGTTCTATGCGTTGGGTTTTATTGCCGTAAGGATATTCAAAATTGATTACCGAAAAACTTTGCTTTGCCGTCTCATTTTGAGCAACAGAAATTTCTTCTTCTTTAACCTTATCAAATAAACTCTTTTGGGAAATCTCATAATTTAAAATTCCATTTTCACCAAGTAATCCGCTCTCGATTATGCCCGTGATTTGTTTATTAAACCTTCTGACAATCATCCCGTAATAATCATCACTCGGGACCGAAATAGTAAGCGTGTTATTTATAAAACTCTTGGGAGTGATTACAGAAAACCAGGTTTTAATTTCGCTTTCTTTTAACTTTTGAGAAAGCAATTCCAGGAATTTTTTCCACACACCTTCTGCATCTTTAAATTCTTTTGTAATTTCTTTTTCTTTTAACTCCGCATCGTATGGAATAATTGTAAGATTGGTAGAAGTTTCAGTCACGCTAACAAATTAAAAAATTATTAACAAATCAATTTTATTTAAAAAATTACTTTAAGTGGTATTGCAAAAAAAATTAAAAAAACATAGGAAAAACTACTAATTTCTAACAATCCCAGAGACTTAATAACCACTATATTTTTAATACGGTTAGAGAAAATATGAATGGTTATTAACAATCGTTGTTAAAAATTACGATTTCTTAACTCCCAAATATAAATAATCAGAACGCATAAAAAAAGTTATTAACAACATATTAACAAGAAAATCTTATAAAAATAACTCTCCTAATATTAATCAAAATATTTAATACTGTCAAGTTCGAATTACGAATCCATTAAAATTTTTTTGTTTCAGTTAAATGTAATCAAAAAAGTTATCTAAGTAATTTTTCATAAAATAATTTTATTCTGAAGTATCCGATAGCCAGAAATCAATATCCGGAACAAAAAGTTTTCCTTATACCCGAAAGATATGTATAAACTTTTTACATAATATAATTAATATACCTAATAACTTAATAACTTATACATTAAAAAGAGGATACAATTTCATTCCTGTATTCGTTAATTTTAGAAATACAAAAAAACTAAGAAAATAATAAATTGAAAAGTAAAGAATACTTTAAATTTGTAGTTTCAAAAATCGAAACCGACTTTAATATTTATAATGCATCGAGCGAATTGCTAAAGTGTATGTATTTGCTTGGACTGCTTAAAAATTCGGATAACCTTCTAAAAGATATTTATACAATATCTCGAATAAAAGAATTTAAAACACTTGGAAATTACTTGTTTTTTATTCTTAAAAAAACAGAAACAGGAAAAGTAAAATTTGATAACCTTCTGGAAAATTTGAATCTGGATAAAGAATTTATTATTAAAGAATTATTAAATAAATTCGAAATAGATAATTCCTACGAAAGCACCCTCCCCAAAAAAGATAAAAAAGACACCCAAAAAAAGGAAATAAAAGAGAAAAAAGTTACCGACGAAATAAAAAGAATTCTTGCTAAATCACACTTTAAAGTCGAAGAGATAGACAACGAACTGGTAACCGAAGAATTTGTTGAATCAAACACCAAAGAAGACAACGACGTGATTGTCCGGGGAAACTACCTCGAACTTATTCAGCCGGAAAGCGGATTTGAAGAGGAATCTGTTTTTTCGCTACCCATAAATAAACCCGAATCGGACACAGGGGATGAAGTTGACTTTTTAGAAAGCGATGTATTTTCTTTACCCGGAGATAAGAAAGAAGAAAAAATAACCAATAGAGAGATTATTAACGAACAGATAAATACAAAAGAATTAGAAGAAGTAAAATTAGATAAAATTCTTGAGGATACAACGGTTGAAATTAAAAAACCCTTAGAAAACAGAACAATAAAGCCTGTCGAAAATATAACAGAAGATATCATAGAGAATTTATATGAGGAAGAAGTATTTGCGAAAAAAGAAACAATTGACGAAGAAATTGTACCCGAAGAAACTATACCACAAGAAATTATAAATGAAGAAAATATACTTGAAGAAGTTGTAACAGAAGAAATTATACCTAAAGAAGTTATAACCGAAGAAGTTATACCCGAAAAAGTTATATCCGAAGAAGCTATGCCCGAAGAAATTATAAACGAAGAACAGGTACAAGGGACAATAAACGAAGAAGAAAAAGAAATGGAAATAATAGTCAATGAGGAACCTGAAGAAATCAACGAAGAAGAAAAAACAGTAGAAATCGAAAACTCCGTTTATATGCAGTATGAAACCGAACTAATGACCCGAAACGCAGCGTTGATAAGTAGTTTCGACGAGTTGAGAAATTTGAAAAAAGAAAATAATAATTTTGAAGTAAATAAAGACGATATATTAATAGAAATTATTGGAAACAGTGCTTATATGGAAGAATATTCAAAAAAAATGTCTTTTGAAGTAATTACAAGTATATACAACATAATAAATTCGACTTTTTCTTATTACGGAAAAACAGTGGGAGAAGAGATACTGAACTTGTTTCAAAATTCCATCAATCTTATTGAAAGCCTTATAAAAGGTGAAGATTTTATAGGGTTTGATAACGTGATAAAATCACTTGAAGCCTTAAAACATACTTTGCTTGACAGTAAAAAAGAAGAAACAATAAAGCAGGAAAAAGAAGAGCCCCCAATACACACAATGGCTAAACAATATGATTCAAGCGAAAGACAAAAACTTGCAACAGTAAAACAAAATATACTTGACATCGAAAACGTGTTTATGTCACTCGACGATATTAAAGGCAAGTTCCAGGCTTATGAAGCCTTAAGAAGATTATCTCATACGTTTGCTCATTTAAAAGAATTAGTTAGTACCGCAAACACACTTGAAATGAGGAAGCTTGCACAGCTTGCTGAGGCAAGTTATATATTTATAAAATTTGTACAAAACTATAGAATGGATCCGTTTGAAAGTGAAATATCAGAAGTTTTTAAATATCTAATATACAATTTTAAATTAATATTTCTTGATAAACCAACAAAAGATATTGATTTGCTTATATCGTATTTAAACGACCCCGTGAAAATCTTCGAGAAGAAAGAAAAGTAATTATAGCGTTAACAAATATTATAAATTATTTTATTTAATTTTAATAAACAGAATTTGGAATTTATCAATTAGAATTTGTTTAGGGATTAGATATTAGGATTTAGAATTTTTAGAAATTAAATTTAAATATAGAAATGAATAATTACGCAATTATTATGGCAGGTGGTGTCGGGCAAAGGTTTTGGCCCAAGGGTACATCTAAGTACCCCAAACAATTTTTAAAAATACAAAGCAACAACCAATCGATGATTCAGGAAACTTTCAAGAGACTTGAAGGTTTAATAAATACGAATAATATTTTTGTTGTTACCAACGTTGCTTATAAAAGCCTTACCAAAAAACATCTTCCGAAAATACCGGACGAAAATATAATATGCGAGCCATTCGGACGAAATACCGCTCCCTGCATAGGTTTAGCATGTCTGTATATAAAACAATTCGACCCGAAAGCAAACGTATTTGTAATTCCCTCAGACCATATTATAAAAGACATAACAGAATTCCAGAGAGTAGTAAAATGCGGATTGAAATTTGCAAATGATAATGGTGGAATAGTTACTCTTGGCATAAATCCAACAAAACCGGAAACAGGCTATGGATATATTCAATACGATGGCGATGACTCCTATGCTGTTTCTATCGAAAGCAAAGAAAAACATTCTGTTGGCGAGACCGTTTACAAGTTAAAAACGTTTGCAGAAAAACCAAACCTCGAGACAGCAAAAGCATTTATAGAAAGCGGGGATTTTTTATGGAATAGCGGTATGTTTATATTCAGGGTGGATACGATGATGAAAGAAATAAAAGGTTCCCTTCCCGAAATTTTCGGCTATCTTGTTAATCTCGAAAAATATTTGCTGTCAAATGATTTTGATAAACAACTTGAACTCGCTTATGCACAAATTAAAGGAATATCTATTGATTACGGTGTTATGGAAAAGTCAACCGAGGTTTATACAATAAGAAGCCATTTTGACTGGAGCGACGTGGGTTCGTGGGATGAAATTTATAATTTAAAAGACAAAGACCCTAACGGAAACTATACACAGGGAATGACGGTTTTACAACACACTAAAAATTGTCTGATTATTAACGACCAGCGTATAACAGCGGCCATTGGGGTTGAAGACCTACTGATTATAGACACAGATAACGGTTTACTTGTTTGTAAGAAAGGCGAATCACAAAATGTTAAAGACATTGTAGATTATCTCAGAAGAAAAGGGCTTGAACAATTTCTATAAAATATTATTATGACAAAAAAACTTCTTTTTATTTGCATTGCTTTATTTTTGTTTGCGGTTGAAAGCCACTCTAATGATTCTGGAATTAGAGCTATCGGCGGTACATGGGTAGTTATGAAAGATGAACATCCGACGGTTCAAATGGAACGGGAGAAAATTGATATGAACGTATACGCAGAATATTATGATGTTATAGCAGAATTCACTTTTAAAAATAACGGTGATGCTTGTGATGTTTATATGGGTTTTCCGGAATCCGGTTATGGAGATATGGGTGGAATGTGGGATACGACATCGGCGTTTTTGTCATTCTCAACCTCTGTTGATGGGGTTACCGTCACAGCAAAAAGAGAATATGTAAAAGGAGAATTCGAAAGCTGGGACGAGTATAGAGCTTACTGGATAAAACAGGTTTCGTTTAAAACCGGTGAAACGAAAAAAATTACCGTAAAATATCGTTCTCCACTTGGCTCCGGTATATCTGCCTATTATCAAGGTTCAGATAATTTTGTAAGGTACACATTCAGCGGGGGTAATTGGTACGGAAAAGTTCTTGAGAGTAAATTGAATATTTATTTTCATATTCCCGTTGAAATAAGACCGAATGAAAAATTTGAAATCAAAAAAGAATTAGACCATTATACATATTACAGAAAAAACTGGGAAGCAGAAGAATATTTCGGAGTAATATTTAAAATCAAAGAGTGAAAAAATTTAATCTAACATTTATGTTTTTTACATCCCGGTTTATCGGGGTAACATTTTTAATTTAACATTGGAAGAAGTATGAAATTAGAACATCTTGGTATTGCAGTAAAATCACTTGAACAATCAGTTCCAGTATTCGAAAAGGTTTTCGGCGTAAAAGCATCGCCTGTTCAGGTTGTAGAGGAACAAAAAGTAAAAGTTCAAAAAATAAAACTCGAAAATTGCGACATAGAAATTTTAGAAGGAACAGACCCGGAATCCCCTATTTCAAAACATATAGAAAAACGAGGCGAAGGTATTCAACACTGCTCCTTTGAAGTACACGACATTGAGAAATCACTTACAGAGCTAAAAGAGGGCGGAGTAAAACTTATTAACGAAACTCCTCGTGTTGGAGCAGATAATATGCTTATTGCTTTCCTTCACCCAAAATCAACCGCCGGTATCCTGATGGAACTTGCTCAGCCGGGAAAGAAATAATTTTGTCCTACTCTTTTATGGTTTTCCTTTTTAATTTTTCATATGAACGAAAGCTTAAAATCAAAACTTGAAAATCTTCCTGCTTCGCCCGGCGTGTATCAGTTTAAAGATAACTCGGGAAAGGTTATATATGTTGGTAAAGCGAAAATCCTGAAAAACCGCGTCAGACAGTACTTTCATTCACAGATCTCATATGGAAGAATCCCGATGATGGTCTCCAAAATCAAAGACCTTGAAATCATTACGACCGATAACGAAGTCGAAGCTCTTATATTAGAATTCAACCTGATTAAAGAACTAAAACCTCGTTATAATGTAAACCTGAAAGACGATAAATCGTATCCGTATATAGTAATTACTAAAGAACTCTTTCCGCGGGTATTTCCTACACGTCAAAAACGGACGGACGGCTCAAGATATTTCGGACCATACACAGATGTGAAAACTATGCGCTATGCATTGAAAACAATACGCGATATTTTTTTGATTCGTTCATGCCATTTGAATCTGACCGAAGAAAATATTAAGAACAAAAAATTTAAACTCTGTCTCGATTATCACATTCACAAATGCGAAGGTCCGTGCGAAGGACTTGTGAATTCAATTGACTATAACGAGATGATTGACGAAGTCGCAAAACTTCTGAACGGAAAAACATCTACGCTTATAAAAGAATTAACGGAAAGAATGGATGAATATTCCGCAAATATGCAATTTGAAAAAGCTGCAAACCTCCGAGATAAAATAAATGCAATAAGCGTTTATTCTACTAAACAAAAAATGGTTGACGAAGAAATTATTGACAGGGATATTTTTGCCGTCGAGACCAGTGATAACGACGGATGCGGAATGGTACTGAAAATCAGGGATGGCAGGGTTATTGGAAAATCACATTTTTATTTAAACAACGTTTTGGAAAAAGAAGAAGATGAGCTAATAGAAAATCTAGTAATTAATTATTACAGCAAATCGGATTTTATTCCGGCTGAAATTTACCTGCAAAAAGAAATCGAAGATATAGAAACAATAAAAAACTGGCTTGAAAAAAAAGACACAAAAAAAGTTACACTTGTAGTTCCTAAGATTGGAGAAAAAGCAAAGCTTGTAAATATGGTTAAAGCAAACGCAAAACTGATGCTGGAAGAATTAAAACTCGCAAAAATGAAACGCGAATTTATTGCTCCCTCCGTAGAAGCACTTAAGCATGATTTAAGAATGGAGAATCTTCCGCGAAGAATCGAATGCTTTGATATTTCTCATATTCAGGGAACGGATACTGTTGCTTCAATGGTGGTTTTTCAGGACGGAAAAACGAGAAAATCCGAATATAGAAAATATAAAATAGATAGTGTATCGGGCGAAACCGGACAGCCCGATGATTTTCTCTCGATGAGAGAAGTTGTTTTCCGCAGGTATAGGAGACTGATTGAAGAAAAAAAATCTTTCCCCGATTTAATCGTAATAGACGGAGGAAAAGGACAGCTGTCTTCGGCAGTTAAGGTTCTTATGGATTTAAAAATTCTCCCGGAACAACAAGATAAAGATTCTTTAACGAGGGTGAAACATGAAAGGTCAAACGTGAAAGGTGAAGAACATAAGGTCTTTTACTCTACAGACTCTACACACTCAAAACACTCTACACACTCTCTTACTATAATTGGTTTAGCTAAAAAGTTAGATGAAGTTTATTTCCCCCGTGAATCCGACCCGTACACAATTCCCAAGACATCAAGCGGATTAAAACTTCTTCAAAGAATACGTGATGAAGCCCATCGCTTTGCGGTTACATTTCATCAGGATTTAAGAGATAAAAGAACACTCACAACGGAGCTACTCGAAGTAAAAGGCATCGGCGAAAAAACCGCAAAAAAATTATTAACGGAATTCGGCTCGGTAGAAGCACTAAAAGAAAAACTTGAAAATAATTACGAAGAAGTAGAGAAGGTGGCAGGGGAAAAAACGGCGGAAATTTTAAAAGAGTATTTTGCCACAGAGTGACACGGAGAATAGTATTTATTTTCGTTACGAAGCAGGGCTTCGTAATGAGGAGTGGTAAAAAATCTGAAGAAGTAATTAAAATATATAAAAAACAGTGTTTCCTTTTAAGGAAACTTTTATTATATTTGTAAAGTTAAATAAAAATAAATAGTGACGGAAAAATTCGATGTTCTTTTCCTTGAAGATGCGAGAGAATTTATTGCAAATCTTGAAGAAAAAGAAAGACGGAAGATTTTATTTAATATAGATAAAGCAAAGGTTTTAAATGACCCAAGGTTATTTAAGAAATTAAACGATTATATATGGGAATTCAGAACTGAATATAATAATATCCAATATAGGCTATTAGCCTTTTGGGATAAGACGAATAATATGGATACATTTGTAATTGCAACGCACGGATTTATTAAGAAGAAAGATAAAGTTCCTCAAAAAGAAATAGAAAAAGCCGAAAATTTAAGAAATATTTATTTTAAGCAAAAAAGATAAACAAAATGAACAAGAAAAATAAAAAATTGAAAGTTTATAAATTCGATGAAATAAAAGACGAATTCATTGGAAAGAAAGGTACACCGGAAAGAGAAAGCTATGAATTTGAATTAAAACTCGATTTACTTGGGGAAACGATAAAAAGAATACGGTTGGATAGCAAATTAACACAAGAACAACTTGGCAAATATGTTGGCGTGCAAAAAGCCCAAATCTCTAAACTTGAAAGCGGTATGAGTAACGTTACCGTTGATACAATTCAAAAAGTTTTTTCTGCATTACAGGCGAATGTAAAATTAAATATTCATACTATGAATAAAAAAATAAAAGTCGCATAAAACTTCTCCCCTCTTTTTGTATTTCCTGTTTGAAGAAAAACAAATACATTTAACGAAATAAGAATATTGTATGAAGCTGAAAAAACCCCCGAAAACATTTGTTCTTGATACAAATGTGATTTTGCACGATTCAAGCTGTATTCACCAGTTTAAGGATAATAATATTGTAATACCGATTACGGTGATTGAGGAGATTGACCACTTCAAACGAGGAAGTCAGGTAATTAACCTGAACGCACGGGAATTCGCCCGGACTCTGGATTCCCTTACTGGCTCTGCGTTATTTGACGGAGGTATTTCACTTGGTAAGGGAAAAGGAAAAGTTAAAATAGCAATAACAAAAGGATTGAGCGACGAAATAAGAGATGTTTTCAGAGAAGATAATCACGACCACAGGATTTTAAGCACTGCTTACGAAATCCAAAAACAGCTTTCGACAAAAGGCTCTGCTATTCTTGTTTCAAAGGATGTGAACTTGAGAATGAAGGCAAAAGCAATCGGAATACTCGCCGAAGATTACACAACGGATAGAATTAGCCTCGAAGAACTTTACAGCGGAAAAGGAACTCTCGAAAATTTCGACGATAATTTACTCAATCAAATATTTCAGGTACCATTTCAGATACCCGCACAGAAAGTTTTAAAAGCCGATAAAGGAGAAGTTCATCCGAATAAGTTTTATGTAATCAGGAATGCCAGCCGCTCCGTGCTTGCATACCTCGATAACGAAATGAAGACGGTGGAAAAAATCGACAAGAATTATATATATGGCATTAAACCAAGAAATGCAGAGCAGACATTTGCTGTATCTGCTTTGATTAATAATAATATACCGCTTGTTACAATAACCGGAAAAGCAGGAACGGGAAAAACCTTGCTGGCATTAGCATCGGCGTTATTCGTAAAAAAAGAATTCCGTCAGTTATATGTTGCAAGACCCGTAATACCATTAAGCAATAAAGACATCGGTTTCCTGCCGGGTGATGTTGACAGTAAACTTGCACCTTATATGCAGCCGCTCTGGGATAACCTGAAAGTGATTCAAGACCAATTTCCCGATACGGACAAGCACCACCTGCAAATCAACCAGATGATAAAAGATGAAAAGTTAATAGTTGAGCCGCTAAGTTACATTCGCGGTAGAAGTTTGCAAAGAATTTATTTCATTGTTGATGAAGCACAGAATTTAACCCCGCACGAAATTAAAACAATAATTACACGTGTAGGCGAAGGAACAAAAATTGTATTTACGGGAGATATATACCAGATAGACCATCCGTATTTGGATTCGCAGTCGAATGGTTTATCTTATTTAATTGAAACTTTTAAAGGGCAAAAACTTTATGCCCATATAAATCTTGAAAAAGGCGAGCGGTCTGAACTTGCAGAGCTCGCAAGTAATTTATTATAATTATATGAAAATCGGATTTTTACAGTTCAAACCCGAATTCGGGAAAGTCAAAGAAAACATATCGAAAATCGAGAATATGATTTTTGAAAAGGATTTCGATTTACTTGTTTTGCCCGAACTTGCAAATTCAGGGTACTTATTTACCAGCAAAGAAGAACTCGAGGAATATTCCGAAAAAGTTAGCGATGGGATTTTTTGCAGTTCCCTACTGAAAATTTGCGCACAAAAAAATTGCTTTATCGTTGCAGGGTTTTGTGAACGGACAGAGGAAGATAAAACTATTTATTACAATTCATCCATACTTGCCTGTCCGGATAATAGATTTTCATTATACAGGAAGATTCATTTATTTTACGAAGAAAGAAATTTCTTTACTCCGGGAAATTTAAAATACAAAGTAGAAAAAATTTCAAGTGAAAGATTCGGAGAAGTAAACATCGGAATGATGATTTGTCTCGACTGGGTTTTCCCCGAAGCAGCACGGACACTGGCTCTGCAGGGAGCACAGATAATTTGTCACCCATCTAACCTTGTAATGCCATACTGCCAGAAAGCAATGTATGCCCGGGCAGTGGAAAACGGAGTATTTATAATTACAACGAACAGGATTGGCGAAGATGTTAACCACGGAAAAGAAATTACATTTACGGGTAAAAGCGTTATGTTTTCACCGCGGGGAGATTATCTTGCAAAAGCATCGAAAGATTTGGAAGAATGCATAATAGTCGAAATTAACCCGGAAGAGGCACTCGATAAATATATTAATGAACATAACCATTTATTTAATGATAGAAGAAAAGATTTTTATTTCCTAAATTAGAAGTAAGTTTGTTAGATTACTATAAATAAAGATTTAACCGTTTAAAAAAGGATAAGATATAAATAATTGAACGTTGTATCTGCGGCAGCGGATACATTGAATATAGTGTTCGCTTTATAAACTACTTTTAGCGAGACTCCTCCCGCTTGCGGGATGTAAGTCGAACTAATCCCGATGAACCTGCCGTGGTAGGTGAATCGGGATATTTCAATACATTTTTATTAACTTAAAAATTTTGATAGTTATGGCAGACACAAAAACAGCTTTAATCACAGGAGCATCGAGCGGAATAGGACTTGAGCTTGCCAAAATTTTCGCATCAAAAGGAATCAACCTTATCATCGTTTCCAGAAACATAATCGAACTTTCAAGGCTTGGTACGGAATTAAGCGGAAAATATAAAATTTATGTGGAAGAAATAGAAAAAGACCTGTCTGTACCGGGGTCGGCAAAAGAGATTTATAATAACATTAAATCGCTCGGTTTTGATATTGATTTTCTTATTAACAATGCGGGTTTTGGAGATTACGGATTATTCCATAAATCTGATTGGGATAAACAGGAACGTATGATTAATTTAAATATGCTGACACTCACACATCTCACGCGGCTTTTTCTTCCCGGTATGCTCAAAAGAAAAAGCGGGAAAATTATGAACGTTGCCTCCACTGCGGCATTCCAGCCGGGTCCATTAATGTCAGTATATTATGCGACAAAAGCATATGTTTTATTTTTCTCCGAAGCTATCGCAAACGAGCTCGAGGGAACAGGTATAACCGTCACGGCGTTGTGTCCTGGTCCGACAAAATCAGGATTTCAGAAAGCGGCGAATGTAGAGCACTCAAAAACACTAAATAAAGAATCTATCCCGGATTCTAAGAAGGTCGCAGAATACGGATATAAAGCTATGATGAAAGGCAAAAGAGTTGCAATCCAGGGAATGATGAACAAAGAGCTTGCATTCTTTTCACGCCGAGCCCCGAAGAAATTTATACTGAAAACAGTGAGAAAAATAAACGAAGAAAGAAATTAGTTATTTAGTTTGTAAAATCTTTAGAGTGTATAGAGTGTATAGAGTGTATAGAGTGTATAGAGTGTATAGAGTGTATAGAGTGTATAGAGTGTATAGAGTGTATAGAGTGTATAGAGAGTAAAAAAACACGTTTGTCATTCTGGGAAAGCGGGAAACGTTCTTTGTTCAGCGAAGCTAATCCAGAAAAAATATATGTTTTAACAGATTATTTATTTTTCTGTCCAACGAATACAATAGAAAAAATATTATAATACTTCATTATCAAAAAAGATTTTTATTTCTTCGATAAAACCAGATAACTGTTCTGGCAAGTCATCCTTTCTAATTCTTTTTAAATAATCTGTAAAATTAAAATTAGGTATTCGTTTACAAATTTCTTTTCCTGGGAAAAATATTCTCCAGTTATTGTATGCAGAATCTCTCATTTTTTGCATTGCCGCAGTTGTTGATCCGCTATCCATAAAGAATTTTTTATCATTATCATTATTATCGTAATTTTTTGCATGTATTCTACATTTATCGTCGGCTGTTTTTTCAAAAGCGTTTATAATAAAAGTTTTATTTGTATTCCAAAAAGCATCGCTAAAAACAGCCGCATCTTTTATTACGGCAAAGTTTTCTAATTCATTAACGGGAAGAAACATAAAATCATATTGCAAGTCTCTTTTTTCATTGATAAATATTTTATTTTTTATAAGTTCAATTTGCTCATCAGTTAATCCATCCCTATCAATTTGTCTAAAAACTTTCGGATTATACGCAGGGGATAATTTTTTTTGATGCCTAATGCCAGTTTCTATGAAATTTTTGGTTGATCCCTCTGAAGATAGTATACTAATATCATTAATATCAAAAAGCTCGAATAAGTGTTTCCAAAGTTGTATCACTCTAATGTCTTCATCCTCACAGATAAATATTTTTAAAGGCAGTACATGTAACAATTCCTCTGTTTTTCTTTGGAATTCCAATTGAGTTTTTAAAAGGTTTTCCTCTTCTTGTTGTATTTTAAGTACCGCGAGTTCAATTTCTTTTGCATATTCAACGAAATTTAATTCTTCAGATAATTTTTTATATTCGTCATTGTCCACCTCTTTGGATTTGAATAAAGATTGCTGTCGCTCTTTTATTTCATTTAATGTTTTTATTTTTGAGGTTCGTTTAGAATCTGTTTCTTCTATATATGCTCGATAAAAATTAATTCCGGATTTATTCTTTAAATTTATAAAAGCTGGTGAATGGGTTGTAATGAATATTTGAGCATTTTTTCTGAAACTTCCATAAAATTCTTCGGATAACTTTTGTACCTTTGAGTACTCAAGAGAATTTTCTGGTTCTTCAAACCCCCAAATAAACATTTTATTTGATATTCTTTTAGAGAGATGCGCCAAGAAGTAAGCAAGATAAGACATTAATATTCCATCACCCGAAGAAAAAAGATTTATTTCTGCCTCTTCAGTGTTGACAACGCCCTTAGTTCTTCTTCTAATTTTCATTCCGGTTTTTACATTTATTTCTACAGTACCTAAAATATCAGTTATTTTTGAGGAAAGAGCAGCCCTTGTTGGTAATTCGATAAATTTTTCGAAATCCACACTAATATCTTCTGACTTTTCTTTTAATATTGCTGAAAGTTCGGAGATTTTATCCCCAAAATCTTTACCAGAATCATATTCAATAAGTTTTTCAAAATGCAAAAATAATCTTTGAACAAAATTTTTATCTCTGACAGCTGGAATGTACAAAAATATAACCTTATTAAGAAAAGTTGTAAATTGCCTAATAACATTTCCGTCTTTATTTATTAATTTTTTGTTAAAATCATTATCTGATGAAGCATATTCATACCCTCCAATATATCCATACCCAAAAGAGCGAGAGATAGAAAAAGGTTTCTTTAAAGCAGCCTCTCCTTGATTACTAAAGAATAAAGTTATTTTTATTTCACGTTTCCCCCCCGCCTGTCCTGTAAATGCCAAATTATAATCCTTTTCAAAATCATATTCTTGGCCAGAACTAGACTCGCTATTAAAAAACAAATTTAAGGCCTTTAAAACATTAGATTTACCTGAATTATTTATGCCGGAAAAAACCGTAATTTCACCGACAGGAATAGAGATATCAGATATAGAGCGAAATCTATGAATTTCAATTTTATCAATTAATTTCATAAACTTTAGTTATTAGATTTATATATTTTCCTGGTTAATGGCTAAAATTAATATTATTTGATTTAATAAACAACAAACAATGAAATACAACGTGCATTTTCTGGATTCCAGCCAAAAACATACCGGAATGACGAAACAAGTATAGAACCGCCTTTCACGTTTGACGTTTCACGTTTGACACTTTACCTATTCCTAATTCCATTCACCCTTTTCCATTCTCCTTTCTTTACAAAAGGTATTTCAAAACAACTTTAACTTTGATATATTTAGCAAATTCAATTTTTATGTATAATTCCATAGTATTAGTAAAACAGGTTCCTGATACTGCAAATATATCGGGGAAAGTGATGAAGGATGATGGGACGGTAAACCGTGCAAAATTGCCGGCAATTTTTAACCACGAAGATAAGATTGCACTCGAATTTGCACTGCAGGTAAAAGATAAATTCGGCGGGAAAGTCTCTGCTGTTACAATGGGTCCTCCGCGTGCATCGGATATACTTCGCGAGTGTTTATATATGGGTGCGGATTCTGTGTACTGCGTTACAGACAGGAAATTTGCAGGCGCCGATACGCTTGCTACGTCTTATGTTTTGAGCGAAGCAATCAAAAAAATCGGAAATTATGATATAATTTTCGGAGGCAGACAGGCAATAGATGGCGATACAGCACAGGTCGGTCCGCAAACAGCGGAGAAACTTGGTATTCCTCAAATTACATACGCAGAAGAAATTTTAGAACTGAAGGACAGAAAAATTAAAGTAAAGAGAAAGATTGACGGCGGATTTGAAATAGTCGAATGTCGGTTGCCCGCTCTGATTACCGTATTAAAGAGTGCGGCTGACCCGAGACCTTTCAGTTCAAAAAAACTGATGGCATACAAGGGCGCAAAATCCCTTGCTGATTTGGAAAAAATGGTAGAGGGAAACTCACTTTTGTACATCGATAACCTTGTTCACGAATATAAAGAAAGAAAACTTTTTATAGAAACACTTACTACAGACGATATAGATGTTGATCCGGAAAGATGTGGTGTGAAAGGCTCACCGACTAAAGTGCATAAAGTCGAATCTGTTGTGCTTGCAGGGGGGAATCACATACAAATCGAGCCGACAAAAGATGGAATTTCAAAGCTGGTGGATAGTTTGATAGAAGACCGCATTTTTTAATGAGTAATGAGTAATGAATAATAAACAATAAAGAGCAATTAGCAAATAAAAAACAGTAAAAGAGAAATGAGCAAACCAGAAGTATGGGTATTTATCGAGCAAAGAAGCGGAAAACCTGCAGATGTGAGTTTTGAGCTGTTAAGCAAAGGACGGAAACTCGCCGATAATATGGGCGGAATTTTAAAATCTATTGTGATTGGACGTAACGTTAGAGACATAGCCGTGGAGACTTTTAATTATGGAGTAAATGAAAGCTATTTGATTGACCACCCCGAATTATTTTATTACCGGACGCTTCCATACAGCAGGATTTTAGATGACCTTATTAAAAAGGAAGTTCCACGAATTATTTTATTCGGAGCAACGGTTATCGGGCGAGACCTTGCGCCGCACGTTGCATCCAGTACAAAAAGCGGACTGACAGCGGATTGTACGGATTTGAGAATTTCCGATGTAAATTATCTTAATAAACCGTTTAAAAATTTACTCCTGCAAATCAGACCCGCATTTGGCGGAAATATTATAGCGACAATTATTACACCCGATGTGCCGGTTCAAATGGCAACTGTCCGCGAAGGTGTTATGGAAATGCACAGATTCGATAAACCGAATGAGATTAAAATAAAAGAAATATCATTTACCCCGACAGAGTTAGACGACGTCTTAAAGGTAATTGAACAGCACAGGGAAGAAAGCAAAGTAAACCTTAAAGGTGCTCCTATTATTGTTGCCGGTGGATACGGACTTGGCTCGAAAGAAAATTTTAACCTGCTTTTTGATTTAGCCAAAGCAATAGGAGGTGAAGTTGCAGGAAGCCGTGCGGCTGTTGATGCGGGATTTATACCTTCCGAAAGGCAGGTCGGGCAAACGGGTGTAACGGTCAGACCAAAATTATATATTGCAGTTGGAATATCGGGTGCGATTCAGCATCGGGCAGGAATGCAGGAAGCAAATAAAATAATATCAATTAATACTGACCCCGAAGCACCTATTTTTGAAATCAGCCACTATGGAATAGTCGGGGACGCTTTGGATATTATTCCAAAATTTATAGAAACATATAAACATAAACTGAAATAAAAAATATGCCGAACTTTTTCACCGAAAACCACGATATACAATTTCATTTCAATCGTCTTAACCTTGAAAACATTGTTAATATGATTGAAGATAATTATGAAGAGGCAAAAAAATTCAACTATGCTCCGATTAATTATGAAGATGCGATTGAAAATTACAGGAAGATAATGGAAGTCGTTGGAGATATCGCCGGAAATTTTGTTGCACCGCGTGCCTCAGATGTTGACCACGAAGGAGCGCAGTATGACAATGGTAAAGTTGATTACGCAAAAGGCACACAAGAAAATCTTAAAATGCTTTCGAAGGCGGACTTAATGGGTATGGTACTCCCGCGTCAATACGGGGGTTTGAATTTCCCGTTTACTATTTACCTGATGGCAACGGAAATGATTTCGAGAGCGGATGCATCACTGATGAATCTTTTTGGCTTACAGGATATCGGTGATATGATAGCTAAATACGGAGATGATGACCAGAAACAGGAATTCGTTCCGAAGTTCACCACCGGTGAATACACGGGTGCAATGTCTCTAACCGAGCCTGACGCAGGCTCGGATTTACAGGCGGTAAAAATGCATGCCTACCAGAACGAAAAAGGTCAATGGTTTTTAAGAGGTATGAAAAGATTTATAACAAACGGAAACGCACATGTTCACCTTGTCCTTGCACGCTCTGAACACGGGACAAAAGACGGAAGAGGTTTGAGTATGTTTGCCTGTTATGGCGACGAAACAGTGAAGGTAAGAAGAATAGAAAATAAACTCGGAATTCACGGCTCACCAACTTGTGAACTTCAATTCAACGATACACCCGCTCAGCTTGTGGGATTAAGAAAATTTGGGTTAATAAAATACGTTTTCGATTTAATGTACAGGGCAAGAATGGGGGTATCGGCACAGGCGCTTGGTATTTCTCAGGCAGCATTCGACGAAGCTTTGATGTACGCAAAAGACAGGGTGCAATTTGGAAAAGCGATTTACAATATTCCTGCAGTTTCGAACCTGTTAATAGAGATGAGAGTAACGCTTGAAAGTAACCGCTCACTTATGTACGCTGCGGCAAAAATAGTTGACAAAAAAGAGAGACTCGAAGAAGTAATTAACAGGGCGAAGAAGGACGGGAAATCTATTACGGATTTAAACAATGAATTAAAAGCTACGAATAAAATTGCAAATTTCCTTACCCCGATTACGAAACTTGTTTTAACAGAATCCGCAAATAAAATTACATACGACTCACTTCAAATCCACGGCGGAACCGGATATATGAAGGAATTCAGAGTCGAGCGTCTTGCACGTGATGCAAGGATTACAAACATTTACGAAGGAACGTCACAGTTGCAGGTTGTAGCAGCTATCAGCGGTGTACTGAATGATATTCTGAAAGAATACTTTAACGAAAAAGAAAAGAAAGTTTATGCAGGTGGTCTTGAAGTTCTTTCGAATCACCTGAAAGAAATAAGAGAAATATTATATGATTCACTTAAATATGTAGCAGGTAAAAAAGACACGGGATTCCAGGATGTTGCAGCAAAAGAACTTGTTGAACTTTATACATTTATGTATGTCGGGTATTTGCTTCTTGACGAAGCAGAGGAAAACCGAAAGAAAATATTTATTGCAAACAGGTATATACTTAATGCCCTGGCGAACTCCAGAAAAAATGCAGAGCTGATTAAAAGCGAAACGTATTCCGATATTTTGCACTTAGATGAAATAGTTAAGTAATTCGGAAAAAATTAAAGATTTAACATTAATAATTCAAACTATATTATGTTCTACTACAGAATTTTTGACGATAAAGAAGAATTAAACTTTTTTAAAAGTTCATTGAGCTACGAAAAGATACGCGAATATATGACGGAGTATGAAAAGTTGCACCAGGAGTACGTTAACAAAGATTTTATCGGTTACCTGAAAGAGCAGGATGAGAAAACCGAAATAATCGAGGTAACAAATATTTATTATTAAAAAATAGTTTTACTCTTTCTGTTGTTCATTTGAAAATGCTGAATCTTATTCCGGAACATACATACGATTACAAGGAACTTTGGATACTAATCCGAAAAAGAAACAGGTGGCTGGTTAATCTTCGGTATTTTGCATTTCTTTTTTTGCTTTCCTTCTTGGTTATTTCAAAATACCTGTTTAAACTTGTTTATACTGATAACCAATTTTACACTTTAACAATACTTACATTTTGTATTTTAACATATAACCTGATAGTTTTTTACGTTTCTAAATCCGAAATTGTAAAAGATAAACCGAATGGAATAAACCCGATCGTAATATCATTGATTCAAATTCAGTTAGACCTGTTGGTACTCGGATTAATTGTCTATTTTACAGGCGGAATCGAAAGTCCGTTTTATATCTTTTATATATTTCATATGATAATCGGGAGTATGATACTTCCGGGTTATATTATCTATACAATTGCGGGAGTAATTGTTGTAAGCTTTTGTCTTTTATCGCTTGGCGAATATTCGGGAATGATTATGCATTACGGTATGGGAGGATTATATAATACACCAATTTATAATAATCTTGATTATGTAATAATATTTACGACTGCGTTTGGCGTAATGATGGTTGTAAGTGTTTTCCTCGCAAACTCCATAACCAGCGCGCTATACAGGCGCGAGCAAGATTTAAAAATCACGCTCGATAAACTTAATAATGCGGAAAAAATAAAACAGAAATATATAATGGGTGTTGTTCACGAAATAAAAAGTCCTATAGCAGTTGTTCAATCATACCTCGATATAGTCCTCGGAAAATATGCCGGACCTGTATCGGAAAACGTAGAGGATAAATTAAACAAAGCGAGACACCGCTCGGACGAAGCAATACAAATTATAAATGATGTTTTACATATATCCCGTCTGAAACTGCAGGGAGAGATTGAAAAATCGGAGGTTAATATATTTGAAATATTAACTAATATAATTACAAAAAGAGAAATACAAATAAAGAGTAAAAATATTAATTCGGTACTTATAGATAAAAGAGAAAAAAAGAAAGACATTTTAGGTAACGCTAATCTTCTTGATTTAGCTTTTTCAAATTTAATCGGAAACTCGATTAAATACACAAAAGACGGAGGGAGAATCGAAATAGTTTTATTTGACAGTGATGAATATTTAGGTGTAGAAATATGCGATGACGGTATAGGCATTCCGGAAATTGATAAGAAAAAAATATTTTCTGAATTTTATAGAGCATCAAACGTTAAACACAGTATTCTCGAAGGCACGGGTACCGGACTTTCGGTAGTAAAACAAATTATAGAGCAGCACGGAGGAGGAATTTCGTTCGAAAGCCCGTCACGGCTTGCGGATGAAAAAGGGCAGGGAACTTCATTCAACATTAAATTGTAAATGTTAAATTATAAATGTTAAATTAATAGATTTGTAAGATTATAAGATTTACTAGATTTCGAAAAACTTCAATCTTCAATCTTCAATCTTCAAACTTCAAACTTCAAACTTCAAACTTCAA
>JGI20214J51088_10000718_pt1 | contig 22801 bp, 20 predicted proteins | sample WetSurMetagenome_FD_51088 | JGI IMG/M metagenome (IMG submission 51088) | reverse complement strand
TTGATTGCCACATCCCTGACACATCTCGGATGGAACTTCTACCTAGAAAAAATGTATGATTCTTCCATCTATAACTATGAAAAATCAATCAAGTACAGCGCNCATGCAAAATTGTATACCACATCAGCCAACTCGCTTGGAAATCTGGGAACAATTTATAGTGATCTGAGGAAACCTGAAAAGGCCATAGCATATTATAAGAAAGGAATTGACATGGCAAAAAAAGATAATGATATTTACGAGCTATGGTGGATTTACAGGGATATGAGCAACATGTATCTGCAGTTAGGAGATACTTCAAATGCTTACAGGAATTATATACTTTTTAAAAAATACTCGGATAAATGGATCAGTAAAGGAAATTCTGAAAGCCTTGTTGATGCCAGGATCAGGTATGAAGCTGATACCCAGAATAAGGAAGTAGAACTGTTATCACTGAGGTTAAAGAATAATCGTCTGTTAAACTACGGCTTAGGCGGATTAGTTTTATTAACAACTGTAATCGGACTCCTGCTTTTCCGTGGTTCAAAACTTAAAGATAAACGCCGGATAAGTGAGATGAACAGGAAGATCAGCGAGGTAACACAGGCTAACCTGAGACAGCAGATGAATCCGCATTTTATATTTAACACGCTCAACTCNATTCAGTATTATATGTACCAGCATGACAAGCTTGCAACAAATAACTACCTTACCAAATTCTCGAGNCTCATGCGGAAAGTTCTTGACAACTCTCAGCATACTTCGGTCCCTTTAAGTGATGAGTTAAGCGCGTTGAATCTGTATCTTGAGCTTGAAAGTATTCGATTCAAGGATAAATTTGAGTATAAAATCACTGTAGATGAAGAAATAGATCCATTGTTGCATAAGGTCCCGACAATGCTTATTCAGCCATATGTAGAAAATTCAATCTGCCACGGGCTTATGCCCAAGGAAGGGAAGGGATTTGTTAATATCGACCTGAAACTGAAAGATGATCATATTTTATGCGTCATAGAAGATAACGGGATCGGACGTGATGCAGCAAAGGAGCGGAGTCTTAAAAGGGAAAACAATCATAACTCGCTTGGAACCCAGATCACCAAATCGCGTCTTGATCTGGTGAATGAACTTTATGGTACCAGCATGAAGACNATGTACAAAGACATCAGGGATGAAAACGGAGATCCGGCCGGGACCAGGGTCGAAATTCATATACCTTTAATCTCATGAGCAGAAAACTTAAAACAGTAATTGTTGATGATGAACAGGATGCAGTTGAATTTATAAATTCAATTATCGGNGAATACTGCAACTCGCTTGAGGTTGTTGCCAAAGCAAATAATATTGTCCAGGGAGTTGCTGCCATAACTGAGAAAAAACCCGACCTGGTCTTCCTTGATGTTGAAATGCCGAATGGTAATGGATTTGACCTGCTTGCGCAGTTCCCGGAAAAGGATTTTGATGTCATTTTTATAACTGCTTTCAATCATTATGCAATAAAGGCCATTAAGTTCAGCGCCGTTGACTATATACTAAAGCCAATTAACATAAATGAGTTTATTGAAGCTGTAAACAGGGTTGTTAAGAAGCGATCCGAGAAGCATTCTCAGGGAAATGAAAACCTGAAGATTCTGATGGAGAATTTGAGGATATCACCTCCTTCGAGGCTGGCGATTCCGACAGCAGACGGCATGGAGTACCTCAATCCAAGGGAGATTATCAGGATTGAAGCAGACAGAAGCTATTCATGGTTCTACCTTGCTGGCGGCCGGAAAATACTTGTCTCCAAACATCTNAAGGAATTCCAGGAGCTGCTCAACGACAGGCATTTTTTCCGTCCTCATAATTCACATCTGGTTAATCTGAAGTATGTAAAGAAATACATCCGCAAGGATGGAGGTTATATTGAAATGACCGAGGGAGCCCTGATCCCGGTATCCAGGAACAGAAAGGATCTCTTTCTGGTACATATGTCTAAATTCAAGGGATAAAAAGCATCACGGCATTAAATAAAACAGGGGCATACGATCGTACGCCCCTATTTGTTAAATTCAAACCTGAAACCAGGGTTGGCCGGACGGCCTGTTGAAAGAGTTACCTTGATGCAATAGCTTCGGTAGGGTTGTTAAGAAGCAAAGGAAAATAAGAGGCTATCAGCTGAGTTGCCTCAAGTTCGCCTCTCTTGCCCGGTGTTAAAACTTTCTGATGATAGTATTCTAACCGGTTCAAATCAGAATCATTGGTTTTGAAACCATCCTTTTCAAAAGCTTTGTCAAGCTTTTCAACTCCGAAATAATTTTCNTTGCAAACATACTGAACCGAGAGCTTGTCGGAAACAACGACATATTTCTTGCACTTCCGGTCTTTGCAAATGGCAACTGATACCTCCATAGGAGAATTTTCGTAGCTGATAGTGAATGTTTTACATTCTTCCCCTTTAATAAATGCGGGATTGTCAGCTGTTTCGATGGTGTAGTTTCCAAGAGCTGTGTATGTCGGACCTTTGGCAACTACTTTTCCTGCTAATGTTGCAGTACAGAATGCGGCTACAAGTACTGCTGAAAGAANAACTTTTTTCATGGCTTAAAGAATTAATGATTAATTAAATAAGAAACACTTTTACTGTCTGTCAAAAATATCTTTTCGTTTGAGTCCTGACCTGTCCTGTCATAAACTCATATCGAAAGTATTCTATAAACAGATATTAAAAAAGGGTTGTGCAACCGTTGGTGGATTTGAATTGACGATTGGCAGAAAACTGGTTATATTCCCGGGAACTCTTTAATTACATTAAAAATTCCGTTAATCAGCATCTGAACGGCGATCACTGTGAGAATGAGCCCCATTATTCTTGAAATCGCTTTTATAAGGCTTGCACTTAACTTATCAGCAATTCTTTTGCTAAGGATGAACATTAGGTAAGTTACGGCGCATATTACTGCGAAAACAAGTATTATTATTATTGTATTCAGAAAGCTTTTCCCCTGGCCGACAAAGTTCATAGCGGTCGAAATGGTTCCCGGGCCCGCAAGCAAAGGAATACCCAAAGGNGAGATTGCCAGATCGTCGTATTTAGCGGATGAGTCAACTACTTTTGATTTATGTGTTGCTGCCGGCTTACCCTTTAACAGGTCATATCCTATAAAAAACACAATTATACCTCCTGCAACCTGGAAAGCTGGCAGGGTAATATTGAAGAGCCTGAAAATTATATGTCCAAACAGGCAGAAGACAGTGATTATAACAAATGCAGCTAACACAGCTCTGAATGCAACTCTTTTAATTATTTTTTCATCAGCTTCACCAACCATCGTCAGAAATACTGGCGTGTTACCAATAGGATTCAACATNGCGAAGAAGCCTATAAATACTGTTGACAAAAACAGGGTAAGATTTGGTATTGCATTCATGGTGACAAAATTAGAACTTTTATCTAATAAAAAAACCCAACCCGCGTCAGCGGATGGGTTTTCAATTTTGTCGGGGTGATCCGACTTGAACGGACGACCCCTTGCACCCCATGCAAGTGCGCTAGCCAACTGCGCCACACCCCGAAAATCTGCTGCAAATTTAATCAAGAATTCCAAACAGAAAAATTTTATGCAGATAACCTTAAGGAAAACATCCTAACTTTGGATAATTGATAATATTGGAACGAAAATGTTGCTATGAAAAATGTTCTGTCAGTCATTTTAATGAGCCTTGTCCTGTCCTGTAATGATAAACCGGTTGTCACCACTCTTCAGGTACCTGGTATAAATCGCTATTGTGAAGTAAACATAAGAGGTGAAAGTGTAATCCCAAGCGGACGACTTGTAAAGCCTTACGGGGATTTTGTCCGCATCGCTCCCGATCCTTTTGGTTTGGCCTTGTCTCCCGATGGAACTCTGGCATTATCCGTCCACAATAACCTTATGACTCTTATTAACACAATTGATAATACAAGCAGGGAGGGGACTGCTCCATTTCATAACAAAGGTTCATATATGGGTGCAGCATTGAGAAAAGATAATAAAAGCGCCTATTTAAGTGGAGGTGACAGCGGTGACATTATTGTCCTGGATTTACTTACACTCGGGGATACAAGGCGAATATCAATTAACGGTACATGCGATAACAAAACTTACACTGAAAGTTTTGTAGGTGATATAAAGCTATCGGATGATGAAACGAGACTTTATATTCTTGATCAGTTTAATTTCAGAATGGTTATAATGGATGTTGAGCTCAATATGATACTGCACAGCATCCCTGTCGGACGGTTCCCTCTTGGATTGGATATCTCACCTGATGGTAAATTTGCCTATGTAGCCAATACCGGTATTTTCGATTATCCTGTTGCGCCCGGACTGACAGATAAGAATATGGAACAGTCCGGACTTGACTTTCCTCCATACGGGTTACCATCCAGGGAAGCTGAAGCAGGAGTAACTATAAATGGAAGGACTATCCCCGGACTGGGTAATCCTGGCGTTCCGGAAGCAGTTTCTGTCTGGACTATCAGCCTTGACAGCAATAAAGTAATCTCAAAGGAGAAAACAGGGTACAGGATGGGCGAAATGGTTGAAGGTCTTGAAATTGTCGGAGGCTCAAGTCCGAATTCAATCGCTGCAGGGGAAAATCAGGTTTTCGTCACAAATGCCACTAATGATAATATTTCAGTGCTCGATCCGGTTTCAGGTAAAACAACCGGGACGATTAAACTGAATATTGATAAAAGAATTGACATGTTCAGGGGTCTGATTCCTTTCGGAATTGAGCTTAGTAATGATGGATTAAGATTATATGCAGCTCTCAGCGGGTTAAATGCAATCGCCGTTATTGATACAAAGAGCCTCTCTGTTCTGGGTTATATACCTACAGGCTGGTTTCCGACAAAGCTTCAGATCTCTCCCGACGATAAAACTATATATGTTGTCACAGCACGGGGGCTTGGATCCGGACCAAACGCCGGTAGTGATTTTGTACTTTCAAAGACCGGAACCTACGTAGGGGATATAATGCTAGGAACCTTCGAGAAAATCAATATTGATCAGATTGATTTGAACAAGGCAACCCTTCAGGTAATAAATAATACCTTCAAAGAAATAGAAATACAGGATGATGGAAAGAATCCTCTTCCTCCGGTTGCAGGCTTAAGAAAAAGTCCGGTAAAGTACATAGTATACATTACAAAGGAGAACAGAACATTTGATGAAGTCTTCGGGGAACTTCAGAATGCTGAAGCCGACCCATCACTGGCCCGGTTCGGAATGAATGTAAATGTGGCCAGCAGAGATAAAACAAGGTTGGTTGCCAATGTGAACGTGATGCCTAATCACCAGAAACTCGCCCGCGAATTTGCTGTAAGTGATAATTTTTATTGCGATTCGGATGCTTCTGTCCATGGACACAGATGGATGGTGGGAACCTATCCAAATGAATGGGTCGAGATTAACAGCTCAATGGATATTACAAGGAATCTCCTGAGTCCGGCTCCGGGAAGAAAGTATGTCGCAGGCTCATCAGGTGCCGTCTATCCGGAGGATTATAATGAAGCTGGTGGAATGTGGGAGCATCTTTCAAGGAACGATATCCGATTTTTTAATTTCGGACAGGGATTTGAATTTTCAGGAGCCGAGGAACAGCAGTGGCATAAGTTCACCGGAATAAAAATGGGTGTGATGTTCCCAATGCCCAAACCTCTATTTGACAGGACCTCCAGAAAGTACGCTACATATAATACTAGTGTACCCGATCAGTTCCGGATTGATATGTTCGAAGAGGAGTTTGAAGAAAAGTGGGTGTCGGGCCAGGAGGAATTTCCATCTGTAATTACAATGATCATTCCGAATGATCATGGCTCCTCAGAGCGGATCGGAGATGGATATCCATTCAGAGAGTCATATATGGCCGATAATGACCTGGCGCTTGGCAGGGTTATTCAAAAGCTCAGTCATTCAAAATGGTGGCCCGAAATGCTTATAATCGTGACCGAGGATGATGCACAGGACGGGAGAGACCATATTGATGCCCACCGTTCATTGTTAATGATGATAAGTCCATGGGTAAAAAGAGGATATGTATCTAAAACACATGCCAACTTCGGGGCTATCCTGAAGACTATTTATAATATCTGCGATATTCCCCCATTAAACCAGTTCGATGCAACAGCTACACTTTTACAGGATTTTTTTACTAATAAGCCTGATTTTACACCCTATTCCACGGAAATGGTCGATGAAAGGATTTTCGATCCGCAAAAAGCCCTTGATCCATATGATGAGGAATTCAGATGGGATGCATTGAAGGAGGCTCCTGAGTTGGATAGCGAAGTTGATTTCCGTAAAAGCCATGAGGAGCAGGCTGTAAATAAATAAAATTATCCCTGGTACCTGTAGCTTTTCATATGCTCCTCTGTCGCACCCGGCACAAGTGTCTCATGTCTGATACCAATGCATATTTAGTTATATTTACATCCAAAATAGACCATCTTTATTATGAAAGAAAGACCATTTAATCGCAGAAGATTTTTTACAATCCTTGGAGCAGGAGGTGCCTCTCTCGCATTTAAACCACTTTCAGGGATTCCGGCAAACCTGGTACAGACCACATCAAAACCTTCCACTAATATTAGTGATGCTGTAAAAACACCGAGATCATCAACCTCAATGCCAGGAAGATACCCGGGTAAGGTCGTTATTGTGAAGAACAACAATTCGGTGGTGGATGATATACCTGTCGAAGCAGCTGCATACGAAATGCTTCAGAGATCGATGCTCGAACTTACCGGACAGAAGGATATTAAAAAAGCCTGGAGATTGTTTGTAAAACCGGGAGAGAAAATTGGACTAAAAGTCAATCCTGTGGCCGGGAAGCTTCTTTTTACAAGCCATGCAGTCGTCAAATCGGTTGTTAAACAATTAACAGAAAGCGGCATTGACAGAAAAGATATAATAATCTGGGATAGAAGAGAAATGGAATTAAAGGATACAGGCTTCACGCAAGATAATTATCCGGGTATCGCTATCAGAGGGACGGAACTGCAGGATGAAGAAGGCTCGTTTGTTGATAAAAACGGAAAACTGTATGGGGAAAGAAACATTGATAAAGAGTGGTATTACTGGGCCGATGTTGAAGGTGAATACGATGCTGAAACAATGCCATACATGGTAAACGGCGGCAAGTTCTCCTATTTCACAAAAATTGTAACAAAAGAGGTTGATAAGATCATCAATATTCCGATTCTTAAAAACGCGGGTGGTTCTATAACCAACGCCATGAAGAACCTTGCCTTCGGTTCAGTCTCAAATACTGGCAGGCTTCATGCAAAACTGTGGAACGATACCTGTGCTGAGGTGTGTGCTTTTGCCCCCCTGCGCGATAAGACAGTCCTTAACATCTGCGACGGGTTGAGAGGCTGCTTCAATGGTGGCCCGGGAGCAAATCCTCAGTTCATATGTAATTATAATAGCCTTCTGGTATCTACCGATCCGGTGGCAATGGACAGGGTCGGATATGATCTGATTGCTGAGAAAAGAATTGCTGAAGGCCTGCAGAAAACTTCTTCACCTGAATCCCTTACGTTCTTAACCATGGCAACCTCACTTGGTCTCGGAGTTTCGGATAAGAGCAAGATTGATGTTATGATGTTTGATATAAGCTAGTTATGTGAATATTTATGATTTTAATTCCTTAAACACCGACCACTGATAGTGCCCCCGANTTATGAAACCTGGATTTTTAAAAAAATCAAAAATGCANAAACTGCTGACCTGTATATTTCTTTTATTTCTTTTTTTTCTAAATTCTCCTGTCAGCTTCTCTCAGCTTCCCGAAGATTTTCCATCTGTAAATAAGATTGATCTGCCGGGAGCCAGGTTTTCTTCACCGAGGACATTTAATGGCAGCTCACTTTTTGGATATATCGATGGTGGTGCTGAACTCTATCTTGAATACGGATTTTCAGTTGTNTCGGTTATTGAAATTGAATATTTGCAGGGAAAATACAAGACAGAAATCTATAAAATGAATGATCCGGAGGCGGCTTTCGGGATCTTTTCAGTTTCGAAATACCGATGCCTTGATATGCCCTCACTTTCTGAATTTACCTGCCGGACCAGATACCAGCTTCAGATCTGCAAGGGGCCATACTATATAAGTATAATAAATTCACAAGGAACCAAAACTGACAGCATTGCTTCAATTACTATAGGTAAAATAATAACTGACAAAATCCCTGATGATGACTTAGATCTTTCAAAATATCTCCCCGGAATTAAAAAAGAGACGATAAAGACAAATTGCATCCTTGCGAAGGGGAAGCTTGGAATCATTAACGGTATGCCCGATCTTGAAGATTATTTTAAGGAAGTTGAAAATTATACGGCAGTTTTTGTTAAATCAGAAAAGGTAATTATATCGGTAAAATTCAGTAATGAAATGTCATATAAGAAATTTCTTGAAAGTAATAAATGGCCGGATGAGACGCTTTCAATTGCCCCCGGAGTAAAAAAGATTGCTGAGAATCATTTGATGATTGAATTGCCCGACTAATTTTGCAGAAACAAGAAACATAGAAAATATGGATATTTTTAAACCTCTTGATCTTTCAAGAGATTCTCACAATACAGAGGATCCAAGCATTGAAAGAGTACACTGTCTGATAATTGGTTCAGGCCCTGCCGGTTATACTGCTGCCATTTATGCTGCAAGGGCCAACCTTAAACCTGTACTCTATACCGGCCTTCAAATGGGAGGACAGCTCACGACCACAACAGATGTTGAAAATTTTCCGGGTTATCCTGACGGAATTACAGGACCCGGAATGATGGAAGATTTTAAAAAGCAGGCTGAGCGCTTTGGAACTGAGATAAGGTTCGGGATTGCTACAAATGCTGATTTTTCAGATAAGCTGCTGAGGGTTACATTCGATGAAAATAATATCATTGAGGCTGATACTGTTATTATTGCCACAGGAGCAACTGCGAGGTATCTCGGACTGGAGGCTGAGTCGCGGTATGCAGGAATGGGAGTTTCGGCATGTGCAACATGCGATGGTTTCTTTTATAAAGGAAAAGATGTGGCTGTTGTAGGAGGAGGGGACACTGCAGCAGAAGAGGCAACCTACCTTGCCGGTTTATGCCGCAAAGTTTACCTGATTGTAAGAAGAAATGAACTGAGAGCGTCAAAGGCAATGCAGGAGAAAGTCTTGAATAATCCGAAAATTGATATCCTCTGGGAACATCAGACAGTTGATCTTTTTGGTGAAAATGGTGTTGAGGGAGCAGTTCTCGTCAAGAAGAAAGGAACACCGGAAGAGGAGATAGTAAAAATTAAAATCGACGGATTTTTTCTCGCAATCGGGCATACCCCAAATTCAGATGTCTTTAAAGTATTTCTGGAAACTGATGTAACTGGTTATATCAAAACAATCCCCGGTACGACAAAGACAACGATCCCGGGAGTATTTGCAGCCGGTGATGTTCAGGATCCGGTTTATCGTCAGGCTGTTACAGCCGCAGGTTCGGGATGCATGGCTGCGATCGATGCTGAACGTTATCTGTCAGAGTGCCTGAATAATACTCTTTGAATTATAACNAAATTTAAGAGATGAAANCATTTAAAAAGGTATTTAAGATCAACGCTGAGCCATCGGATATTTATTCAGCATTGACAAATCCATATACAATAGAACTCTGGTCAGGCTACCATGCTGAAATGTCAACTGAACCGGATTCTGAATTCTCCCTCTGGGAAGGTGATATCACAGGAAAAAACCTGGAATTCGTTCAGGACAGGAAAGTTGTTCAGGAATGGTATTTTGGTGATCAGTCTGAGAAATCTATTGTCACTATATCAATTAACCCTGACGGGGAAAATTCCCAGGTTACTGTTGAGCATACAAATATTCCCNATAATGAGTTTGCTCAGATTGCTGAAGGTTGGAGNGAGTTTTATATTGGCGCAATAATAAATTTTTTCAATCCTAATTTCTGAATTCAACGGAAAGATTCATTTCAGGTTTAGGATTTCCCATAAGGTCATAAATATCCTCGCAACATGCATATATAAGTGTTGCTATCCCTTTGTAACAGAGCGTCCCGGCATATTTCTGCATCAGGTCGTTCCAGTTTGGGATCCACGAAAGGATATGCTGATTAATAAACCTCCTTATTTCATTTCTCATTTCAGCAGAGCATGCCTCATCATCAAGGGAAATATACTTTTCCGTAAGAAGTGTAAGGAAAAGAAGTTCTATTCCAAGGTTATCGTCAGGAATATTATAGCGTGTTCTTTTCATCCATCCATATGAATTATAGAAATCACTTACCTTCTCCGCATTAAGTATTTCCGCAATAGTTTTATCGATATAATTTGATTCAAGCGGAGGAGCGAGAGGTTTTCCGGCTGGCGAAAAAAGCTTGTTGAAATCTTCCTTTAGAATGCTGGTACACAATGCTTTATCTTTGCAAGATTCCCTTAACTGTGAAGCAGCTGTATTGAACCGTGGATTACTGCTTCTTACAGGTAGGGACTTTAAGATTCCCTTCGACCAGAAATCAGCCACACATTCTTCAACCGGTTCATACATCACCATACTTCCTGCAAAGTAAAGAAGCATATTATAGCCTTTAAGCAGAGTATTCTGGTTCTTGTTTTCGCTCATATTCATTTCTGATCAAAGAGATAAAATATTTTCAGGGTAATCAGGAAAAAAGAATTGAAAGCAGTATAACCGATGGAAATAAAAATTGTTCAAACTTTATTAAGTCTTTTATACTGAAATAAAAAAGAGGCTGTCATAAAAGCCCTCTGTGGGCCTCTGTGTATACTCAGTTATCTCTGTGTAAGTTCTTAATATACTTATTACGCATAGTGCCACTGAGAATGCACAGAGAGCCACAGAGAAAATATGAATGAAGTTTCAAGCTTTTAGACAGCCTCCTTATATAAAACAGGATCTTTTCTATTTGGTAAAATCAGCTATTTCATGAGGATATTCGTCGTTGTCAATTTTCCTCTTGATTTCTCCGAAAGCCTTAACCGTATAAGCAACATCTTCGAGTGAGTGAACAGCAGTTGGTATGAGACGCAGCATTACAACATCCCTGGGCACAACCGGATATATTACAACTGAACAGAAAATATTATAATTTTCCCTCAGATCATAAATAAGCTGGGTAACCTGTGTTATTCCTCCTTTCATAAAGACAGGTGTTACAGGCGATTCAGTTCTTCCAAGGTCGAGACCTGCATCCTTTAAACCTTTCTGCAGAGCCCTTACAATTGTCCATAGTTTTTCCCTGTATTCCGGATGAGCCTGGATGAGCTCAAGTCTTTTGATGGCCCCTAGAGTCATTGCCATTGGAAGCGATTTCGCATAGATCTGTGAGCGGAGATTATACCGCAGATAGTTTATGACTTCTTTTTTGCTTGCCACGAAACCGCCTATTCCTGCCATGGACTTTGCAAAAGTCGCAAAATAAATATCAATCTTATCCTGAACTCCGAAATGCTCGCCTGTTCCCTTTCCATTGGCTCCCATTGTACCAAATCCATGAGCATCGTCAATAAGNAACCGGAAACTATATTTGTCCTTCAAAGCAGCAATCTTGTCAAGCATGCCAAGGTCCCCGGCCATTCCAAAAACTCCTTCGGTAATAACAAGTATTCCGCCACCGGTATCTTCGGTAAGTTTGACAGCGTGCTGTATCTGCTTCTCGCAACTTTCAGGATTATTGTGCTGAAAAGCAAACCTCTTTCCTATGTGAAGTCTCATTCCATCCATAATGCAGGCATGCGATTCGGAATCATAAACAATAACATCATGCCTGTCGACAAGTGCATCAATAATGGATACCATACCCTGGTAACCGAAATTCAGAAGGAACGCATCTTCNTTTCCTTCNNATTCTGCAGCCATTTTTTCAAATCTCTCGTGATTGGTCGTTTGTCCCGACATCATCCTGGCACCCATCGGATATGCCAGTCCGTATTTTTCTGTATATTCAGCGTCGGCTTTCCTGATCTCAGGATTNTTTGCCAGGCCAAGATAATTATTAAGGCTCCATGTAAGAACCTCTTTGCCTCTGAATTTCATCCTGGAAGCTATCTCTCCCTCCAGCTTCGGGAACATAAAATAGCCGTGAGCCATATCGGAATACTGACCTAATGCTCCTTTGTTTGATTTGATTTTGTCGAAAATATCCATAGTTTAGATGGTTTTTAAAAATTTGCACAAATTTAAGCATTTAGGAACACCCGTTAATACTGTTTTATACCTAATTTGTTAAACTAATAGTTAAATATTAGGGTTACATATCTTAGTTCAAAAAAAAAGCTGTACTTTTGCGCAACATTTTTTTATGAGAGTCAGGCTTTACATAATACTTTTAATTTCAATACTTGTCAGCTCNTGCGGGGAATACGAAAAACTCCTGAAGAGCAGCGACTATGATCTCAAGAAAGCTAAGGCCAGAGAGTATTTTGAGGCAAAGCAATATGTGCGGGCTTCTGAATTGTTTGGTCAGGTCATTCCGCGGTTCAGGGCCACAGAGGAAGCTGAAGAACTTAACTGGCTTAATGCACAGAGCTTTTATGGCATGAAACAATACGACATGGCCGGATCATATTTCAAATCCCTTGTCGAACANTATCCATTCGGNANGTATGCTGAAGAAGCAACTTTCCTGGCTGCAAAATGCGATTATAATATCTCTCCCAGAGCAGAGCTNGATCAGGAAAGTTCAAGAAATGCAATTGAAGGGTTCAATGTATTTATAAACAGGTTCGGGAACAGTCCTAAGGTAGAGGAGGCTAAGGGTTATATCAGAACTTTGCAGGACAGGCTTGTTGAAAAGTCATACCTTAACGCAAGGCTTTATTACAATATGAAAGAGTATAAAGCTGCAATTACTGCTTTGTCAAACAGCCTTAAAGAGTACTCTGACTCCAGGTACCGTGAGGAGATGATGTTTCTCAAGCTCAATTCACTCTTCGTTTATGCTGAGAANAGCATTGCCAACAAGCAAAAGGAGAGATACCAGGCAACACTTGATGAATATTTCTCGTTTATGGAGGAGTTTCCTGATGGGAAATATTCAAAAGAGGTAAAAAAGATATATGACGATACNGCAAAGTTCCTTAAAATTGAAAGCACAGCTAATCTAGTTAATACAAGTAAATAAGTATGGATTATAGAAAATCAATAGCCCCAACAACAACAGTAACACGTAATATGGAACTGTTGACTAAAGATACCGGAAATGTTTATGAGACAGTTATAATTGTCTCAAGAAGAGCTAATCAGATTTCTGTTGAAATGAAGCAGGAACTCAATAAAAAGCTTGAGGAGTTTGCTTCATTTACCGATAATCTTGAAGAAGTTTTTGAAAACCGTGAGCAGATCGAGATATCCAAATTCTATGAAAAACTTCCCAAGCCGACCCTTATTGCTCTTCAGGAGCTTGAGGAAGGAAAAATATTCTACCGTAATCCTGATACTGTTGCGGGGAAAAGCAAAATCTAGCAATTAATGCTGAAAGGGAAAAAAATTCTTATCGGAGTTACCGGTGGCATTGCAGCTTATAAGATTGCTACCGTTGTCCGGCTTCTTATCCAGGAGGGATGTGAAGTTAAAGTGATCATGACGCAGCATGCCAAAGAGTTTATAACACCGCTTACCCTTGCAACTTTATCCCGAAATCCTGTTTTGACTGAATTCTTTAGTCCTGAAAACGGTAGTTGGAACAGTCATGTCGACCTTGGAATATGGGCCGATCTTTTTCTCATTGCACCTGCAACTGCCAATACAATCTCCAAAATGGCAAACGGTATTGCAGATAATCTTTTACTCACGACGTGGTTATCAGCACGCTGTCCGGTTTTTGTCGCCCCATCAATGGATATGGACATGCTGGGACACAAAGCTGTAAGGAAGAATATCGATACGCTTAAATCATTTGGAAACCACATTCTTGATGCTCCTTCCGGAGAACTTGCAAGCGGTCTTACCGGAAAAGGGAGGATGTCAGAGCCCGATGATATAGTAAAGGAGATCAAAGCCTTCTTCTCAAAAAAAAAAATTATAAGCCTCTGACAGGTAAGCGACTGCTTATTAATGCAGGCCCTACCATCGAACAGATAGATCCTGTTCGTTTTATCAGCAATTATTCTTCAGGTAAAATGGGTATCGCACTCGCTGATACTGCCGCAGATTACGGAGCTGAGGTCGATCTGGTGCTTGGACCGGTTAACAGGCTTCCGAAAAACAGTTCCGTCAACATAATAAATGTTATTTCAGCTGAATCGATGGCTGCTGAATGCATCGCCAGGTTCCCTGGAAGCGATATTGCAATACTTGCAGCAGCAGTGGCTGACTTCACACCTGAAAAAGCAGAGGACAGAAAGATAAAAAGGTCCATGAATGACATGATCCTTAAGCTGAGACCTACCAGAGATATTGCAGAAATATTGGGAAGGATGAAGAAGAATTCNCAGATACTTGCTGGTTTTGCACTGGAGACAAATAACGAAACTGCAAATGCAACAGCAAAGCTTATACGCAAAAATNTTGACCTGATTGTCCTGAATTCAATGCGAGATAAGGGAGCAGGGTTCGGCTATGATACCAACAGGATAACTATAATTGACAGGAACAATATTATTAATAAATTTGAGTTGAAATCAAAGGAAGAGGCGGCACGGGATATTCTGGATAAAATAGTGTCAATGATTTAAATGAAGCCTTAATGCGATTGAATAAGTTATTAAAGTACTTTTTTCTGATTATCCTGATTTACGGAGCTGAAGTGCTTTATTCCCAGGAGCTGAACTGTAATGTTCAGGTCTCTGCCCAGAAGATTCAGGGATCCAACCGGCAGGTTTTTGAATCAATGCAGCGTGATATCTATGAGTTCATGAACAACACCGTCTGGACTAATCATGTTTTCAGCTATGCCGAAAGAATCGAGTGCAGCATAATTATCAACCTTACCGATCAGTTTTCGGCAGATGAATTCAGGGGAACAATACAGGTTCAGCTGAAGCGCCCGATATTCAACACTACCTACAATTCGACGATGTTGAATTTTATGGATAACAATTTTCAGTTCAGGTATGTCGAATTCCAGCCTCTTGAATTTGACCCGAACTCCTACCGGTCTAGTCTTGTGTCAGTTCTTGGCTATTATGCATATATGATAATTGGATTTGATTATGATTCTTTTTCCACTCTGGGAGGCACAGAGTTCTTCCAGGTTGCTGAAAAAATAGTAACAAATGCCCAGAATGCATCTGAACCCGGCTGGAAACCATACGACGGATCAAGAAACAAAAACAGGTACTGGCTTGTAAAAAATACACTCGATAAGGAATATGAAGGAGTGAGGAGGTTCATTCACGAATATAATATCAATGGCCTCGACAAAATGGAATCAAGAACAACTGAAGCAAGAACAAGTATTGCTGAGAGCCTTAAGCTCCTTTTAGAGGTTTACAGGGCAAAACCTGACCCATATATGTATCTTCTTCAGGTTATTCTGGAATCGAAGACTGATGAACTGGTTAATATTTTTTCTGAGGCATTTCCGGAGGAGAAAAGCCGTGTCATGCAAATTCTGATTGAGATTGATCCGGGAAACAAGTCTAAATATGAAAAGATAACCGCCGCCAAATAACTATATTTCCCGGCTATGCTTGTAAAACTTACCGTTCATAATTATGCACTCATTAAAGAACTGGACCTTTCTCTCGGGAACGGACTGACAATTATAACAGGTGAGACTGGTGCCGGTAAATCAATACTCCTTGGTGCTCTCTCCCTTATTCTGGGATCAAGGGCAGATTCAGCCGTACTTCTTGACAAGAGTGAAAAATGTATTGTGGAAGGTACATTTAAGATTGAGGAGTATGATCTTGAGGATTTCTTTGCAAATAATGACCTTGACTTCGGAAGCCATGCTATCCTCAGACGTGAAATCAATACTGCCGGAAAATCAAGAGCTTTTATCAACGACACACCGGTAACTGTCAACCTTTTAAAAGAGCTCGGCGAAAGACTTATTGATATTCACTCCCAGCACCAGGTTCTTATGCTGAACGATAATGCTTTTCAGCTAAATATTATCGACTCTTTCGCAGGTACCAGTGAGATCCGGAATAACTACAAAAGTCTGTTTAATGATTTCAAAAAGCATCAGAAAGAATATGTTGAACTGAAAGACAAATCGGACAGGAATAAGGCGGACCTCGAATATTTTAAGTTTAACCTGAGCCAGCTTGAAGAGGCAAAGCTCCGGAAAGGAGAACAGGAAGAGCTTGAGAAGGAGCAGGAGCTTCTCGAGCATGCCGAGGAGATTAAACTTGCTCTCAAAAATGTTTCAGAGCTTTTTTCGGGAGACAATAACTCATTGCTGGCTATGTTAAGGGAGGCAAAAACAATAATTGACAGGATCAACCCTTTTCTGCCTGCTGACCTTAACTTTCCCTCACGTATAAACTCTGTGCTAATAGAACTTGATGATCTGGCAAATGAAATTGAAAAAATTGAAAGGGATACTGAAGCCGACCCGGTCCGGCTTGAAAGGATCAACGACCGGCTCGATGATCTTTATTTGCTGATTCAGAAGCACAGACTTAAGAATCTGGATGAGTTGATTCTTAAAAAGGCTGAAATTGAGAACATAATAAAGTCAATCGAAACAAGTGACGATAGACTTACTGAACTTTCGGAACTTCTGAAAACTTCAACTGTTTCCCTTACAACTTCTGGCCGTGAAATATCGGTGAAGAGGAGAGCTGCACTCCCTGAAATTGAGTCTAAAATCACGGATATTCTTAAGCAGCTTGGCATGCCAAACGCAAGATTTGGAATTTCATTGACGGGAACAAATGATTTTACTTCTTCAGGTATTGATACTGCTGATTTCCTTTTTTCAGCGAATAAGCAGACTAACCCTGAGAATATTGCCAGAATTGCTTCAGGAGGCGAATTGTCGAGAGTGATGCTTAGCCTTAAATCGTTGCAGACAAGAAGTAAGAATCTGCCAACAATCATTTTTGATGAGATTGATTCGGGAGTTTCAGGTGAAGTCGCCGACAAGGTGGGGAAAATTCTTTCGGTGATGGGAGAATATATGCAGGTTGTCAATATTACTCACCTTCCGCAGGTCGCATCAAGGGGGACATTCCACTACCATGTTTACAAGGAAGAGACAGGTGATTCAACAATTACGAGGATTAAATTGTTATCACCTGCGGAACGTATAAGGGAAGTGGCAAGGTTACTCAGCGGAAGTGAAGTTACTGAAACCGCTATAAAGAATGCGAAGGAGCTTTTAAAAGCTGGGAAAGGGTAAAAGATTTTTTAAATTGATAATTTATTATCTATGAATGAAGGACTTTTAAAGGGAAAAAAGGGTATTATCTTCGGCGCCCTTAACGATAAATCAATTGCATGGCAGGTTGCTCTGAAGGCATGGAAGCATGGTGCTGAAATGGTTCTGACCAATTCGCCTGTTGCAGTCAGGATGGGAACTATCAGCGAACTTGCGCAGATAACTTCTTCTGCTGTAATCGTAGCCGATGCCACCAGCATGGTCGATATTGACAAACTTGTATCTGAAAGCCTTCAGATCCTGGGCGGAAGGTTTGATTTTATACTTCATTCAATCGGTATGTCACCAAATGTCAGNAAAGATATTCCTTACGAGAATACAAGCTATGAGAACATGCTTAAGACTTTCGATATATCAGCTCTCAGTTTTCACAGGATTTTGCAGACCTGTTACAAATACGATGCTATTAATGAATGGGGATCTGTCGTAGCACTCTCTTATGTTGCTGCCCAGCGTACACTTACAGGATATAACGACATGGGTGATGCCAAAGCACTTCTTGAATCTATTGCACGATCGTTTGGCTATATTTATGGACGCGAAAGAAAGGTAAGAATTAATACAGTTTCCCAGTCACCAACGCCTACGACCGCCGGAAGTGGTGTACATGGAATGGATTCTCTTCTCGATTTCTCTGAGAGGATGTCTCCACTTGGAAATGCAACTGCCGAAGAGTGTGCAGATTACTGTGTTGCCCTCTTCTCTGACCTTACCCGGAAAGTGACAATGCAGAACCTTTATCACGACGGAGGGTTCTCAAGCATGGGTATGAGCCTCAGGGCTATTGAGCAGTACAAGAAAAGCTTTGATGAGTGTGACTGTGATGAGAAGTAGATAAGTATAAATACCTATTTTTCAATCGATTTGCTGTCGGGTTAATTGCTTTATTTAATTTTGGTTTGACCTAATACCTGGCATATGCTTACATTGATTCTGCTGGTCCTGTTTGACCTGTTATTCCCCCTGGTAATCATTTATCTGTGCAAAAAGTGGAGCTTCCTTCAGAAATTTGGGACTATAGTTCTGGCATATTTATTCGGCCTGATAATAGGTACTGCAGGGATCTTTCCAAAGGGAAGTGAAGGTTACAGACTTGCTATTCAGAGTGAAAGTGTACTNAGCAATCCGGTTCTGGAGTCTCTTATTGCGGGAGGGAAAGCTGTCCCAGAAGATATTATGGTCAATAAAATAGCAGGGATACAGGAAAAGCTTTATGCTCTGTCGCTGTTTATTGCATTTCCTCTCTTGCTCTTTTCATTAAATGTAAAACGCTGGCTGAAGTATGCCAGGAAAGGCTTCCTGTCGGTCGGACTTGCTCTGTTATCAGGAATTGTAGTGGTTACGACAGGTTTTTTTATCTGGAAGAATGCTTTCCCGGACGCCTGGAAGCTGGCAGGTATGTTTGAAGGTATTTATACCGGTGGAACCCCTAATTTCGCTGCTCTTAAGCTGATGCTTGATGTCGATGCTGACCGATTTGTTGTTCTCTTTACCTATGATACGATTGTAGGTGCATTTCTGGTCTTGTTCTTTATCACTCTTGCTCCCAGGTTATTCAGGGCCATTCTTCCTAGGTTTGAAGAAAAAAATGGAATCGTTGTCGATGATGAATTAGTTAAAAAGGAAACTGAAGGCCTTGATGATTTTTCGGGTATGTTGAATAAAAAGATCTTATACCCTCTGTTTAAAGCGCTTGGACTAAGTATACTTATTGCAGGAATTGGAATGGCCCTTTACTTTCTCGTGCCTGAAAATTACAAAGAATATAAAATGGCAGTCGCAGTACTGTCCATTACAACATTAGGAATTCTTGCTTCCCTTATTAAATCCGTGAACAGTATTGAAAAAACGTTCCAGCTTGGTATGTATCTTATACTCGTCTTTTCCCTTACGGTTGCCTCGACATCAGATCTCAGGACAATGTTCGGCAAAGGAATGTGGGATCTGATCCTTTTTATTTCATGGTGTTATTGGGGATCGATGTTCCTGCATCTTATCCTGGCAAAAATATTCCGAATCGATGCAGATAATTTCCTGATTACAGCAACTGCGTTCGTTTTTTCTCCTCCATTCGTACCGTTAGTAGCCAATGCCCTTAAAAACAAAGATGTAATAGTAACAGGGCTTACTGGAGGGGTAATCGGATATCTGCTGGGAAATTATTTCGGATATACTCTGGCTTATTTCCTGAAGGGATTTTAAGAATCAGTAACAAAGAGTTCCACAGAGTGCTTCCCTGTATGTATCTCTGTTTATTCTCTATGTATTCTCTGTGATCCTCTGTGTAAGTTTTAAGAATTTCTAAAACAGGTAGTTGAGTCCGAACGCAAATCCAATATTCCCGTCCTGTTCATTAAATGATTTCCCGATATCAATTGCAACAACGAAATTCTCACCCCACACTGGCATTATGCTTATACCTGCGCAATGATGAAATTTTTCTGCACCGGGATTAAAGAAATCATTGAAACTATATTTGGTCATCTCACCGCTGAATCTGGATTGAAGATTTCCGGGAAGAGAAATTCCTTTTGTAGTCTTACCAAGGTCATAGAAGAGGTTAAGACCTAGATAACTCGCTTTCTTCAGAAGTGTAAAATGTAAAGGTTTCCAACGGAGCTCAACATTTCCGAGCACAAATGCATCCCCGATCACCCTGTTCTTTAAGACTCCCCTTAATGAACTTGATCCCCCTAATCCTTCACTTGACTGTCCGGTAAGACGGTAAGTAAGTACCTGTGACTGATAGAAGAAGGGGGCATCACCCGATATGGTTGCCTGATAACCAACACGATAAACGAGTGAAAGATCATTTTCAACCAGGGTAAAGTATTGTCTGTGTGTGATATAGAATTTTGAAAAACCCCAGTCGTTTCCCATGAATTTCGGTGCAATCTCAATGCCGGTTTCAGTCCAGATCCCTTTCATAGGATTGGGCCTGTTATCCCTGCTGTCATAAACCAGACCGGCTTTGAGAGTATTAATCCATCCTCCATCAGCTTCGTTTTCGGTCATAAGTCCAAGAGAATCGCGGTACACTTCAAAAAGACCAGGTTCTTCTGAGACTGAGGGTAATTTTTCTTTTCTGCCTTTATTGAGCCTTTCGATATCGACCGAGCCTATCTTGAAATTTTGGAATGTAAATCCTGCAGTCCACTTAAGGTGATCCCCCGATAATTTACCTAGAAAATCGGTTCTGAAACGAAACTGATTTCTTTGAAAAGAATAAAACATAGCTGATTTGTAGTCAGATGATTCGTCATCAATCCAGTTCTTGTTAAAGACAGATTCATAACCATTAAAACCGTAGAACTGGTTGGCAAGGTCTGGAAGATAGCTTATATCGCTGATAAACTCCACCCCGGGAATAAGATGATTCGATTCAAACATGAATCTGTAAATACCGCTTCCTTTTGTGTACCTTGAAACTTCTGTATATGTATGATCAAACAGTTCAGGATTTGCGACCGGATCAGGATGGTTCATAAGTTCAAAAAGGACTCCATACTGGAAACCCAGGTTGGAGTCGTATGAAACGGCAGGAAGAATTCCATCAAGTTTCCACCCGGGTTTTACTTCCTTTACCTGAGCTGATAAGGAGATTGTAAAAATTACTGTAAGAAACAGTATCAGTGTCTTTTTCATAGGTTATTGTTTTTGTTGAAAGCGATAAAGATAAAGAAAACCTGAAATCACAAACAGTTTTTTTAATATTTGCTACCTTTCGCTGCAATTAATTGATTAAATATCCATGCCTCTGCTTATTAAAAATATTAAAGGATTGATCGGGATCGAAGAACATCCTCAGCCTAAAAGATGCGGCAGAGATATGAAGATCCTGGACCAGATAACCGATGCTTATATCTTTATCGAAGGAGATAAAATCTCGGGTTTTGGAAGCATGGACGATATCCCGGATGGACAGGTTCAAAACAATTCACATGATGTTNAAGTAATAGATGCCTCCGGAAAATTTGTGTTCCCTTCATTTTGTGATTCCCATACCCATTTGGTTTATGCCGGCAGCCGTGAAATGGAGTTTTCCGACAGGATAAGTGGGTTATCATATGAGGAGATAGCAAGGAGAGGAGGGGGCATACTGAATTCTGCAAGAAAGCTTCATGAAACAACTGAAAATGATCTGTACGAACAATCAATGATCAGGATANATGAAATTATTCTTCAGGGAACAGGTGCCGTTGAAATTAAAAGCGGCTATGGTCTCAATACTGAGGATGAAATTAAAATGCTCCGGGTCATCAGACGCATTAAGAAAAACTCATTGCTGGAAGTAAAATCAACTTTCCTTGGAGCACATGCCATTCCCGAACCTTACCGAAATATACGTGATCAGTATATTGGATTGATAATAAATGAGATGATTCCGGTAATTGCTTCAGAAGAGCTTTCTGATTATATAGATGTATTCTGTGACAAGGGTTTTTTCACAGTTGAGGAAACTGAACAGATTTTAATGGCTGGACTGAAATATGGNCTGACTCCGAAACTTCATGCAAATGAGATAGCTAATTCTGGTGGCGTTCAGGTTGGTGTGAAGTACAATGCCCTGTCGGTCGATCATCTCGAGCATACGGGTGCTGATGAAATTAATGCTCTCCTTAATTCTGATACAATGCCTACACTTCTTCCAGGATCTGCACTTTTTCTCGGGTTACCCGATCCTCCTGCAAGGAAGTTGATTGAAGCCGGGCTTCCGGTTGCTCTTGCTTCGGATTTTAATCCAGGCTCTTCACCTTCGGGGAATATGAAGCTCGTGATGTCGCTTGGATGCATTAAGTTGAAAATGACTCCTGAAGAAGCAATAAATGCTGTTACTATAAACTCGGCTTATGCGATGGGGATCTCTGAAACACATGGTTCATTTGCAATGGGCAAAACGGCCAATATGTTTATTACCAGTGAAATGCCATCATACAGCTTTTTCCCGTATGCCTACGGAAGTAATTTGATAGATAAGGTAATACTTAAAGGTAAAATAGTAAACTGATTTTATTAACCACAGAGGACACCAAGGATATCACCAAGTCGCACTAAGGAATAATAATATTTACTTTGTGCCCTTTGTGAACCTTTGTGGTAAAAAAAGTATTTCAAATGGAAAAAAGAATCATTGAATGTGTCCCGAATTTCAGTGAAGGAAGGGATATGGAAATAATAAGGCAGATAACAGATTCAATCGAATCAGTTGAAGGAATAAAGCTTCTGGATGTAGACCCGGGCAGGGATACTAACCGGACTGTTGTGACATTTGTAGGGGAACCTGATAATGTCTCAGAGGCTGCATTCAGAGCCGTAAGAAAAGCCAGCGAACTGATCGATATGTCGAAGCATCACGGAGAGCATCCAAGGATGGGAGCAACCGATGTTTGCCCAATGGTTCCTGTTTCAGGGATTACAATGGAGGAGACCGCTGAATATGC
>JGI20214J51088_10000717_pt1 | contig 22820 bp, 19 predicted proteins | sample WetSurMetagenome_FD_51088 | JGI IMG/M metagenome (IMG submission 51088) | reverse complement strand
ATTTTACTTTTAGTAAATAATTTCAAAAATATAAAGAATCAATTTGACTGTATTCAATATAATATTTTTTTAACTTTATTAATATTTTAAATTTTTGAGAATATCAAAATATTTATATGCTGATAAATTAAGAATGGCTGTAATTGTAAAGAATAGAAATTTGTTCTTAAATTATTTATTTTCGTTCAACAAAATTTAGAATTGGCATTAATTACTTTTTTTTATTAATTTTAGTATTCGTTATTATTAATTATTTTATGCAAAACCGATGAAAATAAAATGCATAGCTTTTTATTTACCCCAGTTTCATCCTATTCCTGAGAATGATGAATGGTGGGGAAAGGGATTTTCTGAATGGACAAATGTAGCAAAAGCCAGACCGCTTTTCAAAGGGCACATACAGCCCAAAATTCCTGCGGATTTAGGATTTTATGATTTAAGGCTTCCTGAAATACGGGAAAAACAAGCGGAAATTGCAAGAGAAAACGGTGTTTANGGGTTTTGCTATTGGCATTATTGGTTTAACGGGAAAAGACTTTTGGAGCGACCGTTTAATGAAGTCTTGCAGAGTAAAAAGCCTGATTTTCCGTTTTGTTTAGCCTGGGCAAATGAATCGTGGACGGGTATCTGGTACGGTGCAAGAGATAAATTATTAATGGAACAAACATATGGCGGCAAAGATGATCTTATAAGCCATTTCAAATATCTTGAAAAAGCATTTACTGATGAAAGATATATAAAAATTGATAATAAACCGGTTTTTGTGATTTACAGACCGCGGTATCTTCCAGATTCGAAATTTATCCTGGATTTCTGGAGAGAAATGGCTGTAAAAATTGGGTTCCCGGATATTTATTTTATTGGTACATTAAGAGCATTAGAAGTACTTAATGCTAATAAAAAAGATACAGGTTTTGATGGATTCATTGCAAGTAATCCGGAGCAAATGAATTCCCGGTATAAAGGCAGAAAAGAAAATATAGAAGGAATTGTGCCTGTAATGAAATCACATATTAAAAAAATACCATTGGTTAAAAAATTCAGAAATATTTCATTTAATATGCAGGTCAAACCAAATATATTTCATTATGATGAATGCATTAAATCTGCTTTCAGTAATTATGATTTAGATGACGACCATTATCCCTGTGCATTGCCAAATTGGGATAATACTCCCCGTTGCGGTGGAAATGGCTCTGTTTTTATAGGTTCAACTCCGGAGTTATTTGGCAAACATTTATTGGATGCTGTAAAATTAGTTAAAAAGAAACCTGACAATAAAAAAATTATATTTCTGAAATCCTGGAATGAATGGGCTGAAGGCAATTATCTGGAACCCGATACAGTCTGGGGTATGCAATATCTTGAAACGATAAAAAAAATAATTGAAGAAAATAATAAATAAATTTCATTCCGTTTATTATCGCTAATCAAATAAAATTCAGATATTTTATCTTGTTGGTTTAACACAGTGTTTTTAATAAATGAATTGTAATCATTGTAATATATTTTTATGTTTATTAATATTTTAAATTTATGAGATTATCAAAATTTTTTATACCGACCCTTAAAGAGGAGCCTGCCGATGCAGTTGTTGCTTCTCATAAGTTAATGCTTCGTTCCGGAATGATAAAACAGTTAACCTCCGGTGTCTATTCTTATTTACCCTTAGGCTTGATTGTATTTAAAAAAATTGAACAGATCGTACGTGAAGAAATGAATACAATCGGAGGTAATGAGTTTTTTCTGCCGGCTCTTTCTCCAAATGAATTGTGGGCTTCTACCGGAAGACTCGATGATTATGGCGATACAATTTTCAGAATAAAAAACAGGGATCTGGTCCTGGCACCAACACATGAAGAAGTTTTTACGTCTATTGCTAAACCAAACCTCATTTCATATAAGGATCTACCTCAAATGTGGTATCAGATTCAGACAAAATTTAGAAATGAAGCTCGTCCACGCTCTGGTGTTTTAAGAGGCAGACAATTTACTATGAAAGATGCTTATTCTTTTGATTCCAGCTGGGAAGGATTGGGTGAATCATATAAATTACAGGATAAAGCTTACAGGAATATTTTTTCTCGTTGCGGTTTGAAATATTTTTCTGTTACTGCATTCAGCGGAGCTATGGGTGGGAGTGAGTCTGAAGAATTTATGGTCGAATCTGAAGCCGGAGAAGATATTGTAGCAATTAGCGAAGACGGGTCCTATGCATCAAATATTGAAATAGCAGTTTCAAAAGCAAATATTGTAAGCAGAAATAATTCGGATTTAAATTACGAAGAATTTTATACTCCAAATATTAAATCAATTGATGAACTCGCAGATTTTTTGAAAATCAGTGATAAGTCAAGACTTGCCAAATCAAGGGTTTTTGTAAACCCCTCAAAAGAAGATAATAATGTTAATGAATATGTTCTTGTATTTGTTTGCGGTGATGATGAAGTTAATGAAACAAAGTTACAAAACATTTTCGGAGCGGCAATTCGTCCGGCTCATCCGGATGAATTAATGGAAATAACGGGTGCAGATGCAGGGAGTATTGGTCCGATTGGTCTTAAGAAAGAAAATATTCGATTAGTAGCAGATTTAAGATTGAAAGATTCGGATGAACTTATCAGCGGTGCCAATAAAAATGATTATCATATTAAGAATATTGATTTCAAAAGAGATGCAAAAGATATTTCGTATTATGATTTAAGAGTTGTTAAGCAAGGTGAATATACAATTGAAGGGATAAGTAAAATCAGAGTAACAAAAGCTATTGAAGTCGGTCACATTTTTAAGCTGGGTACTAAATATGCAGAAGCTCTTGATGCAAAATTTCTTGATAAAGACGGGAACGAAAATCCTGTAATTATGGGAAGTTATGGAATTGGGATTGAAAGAATTGCGGCTTCACACATTGAGCAAAATCATGATGAAAAAGGAATAATCTGGACGGGAGAGATTGCACCTTTTAAAATTATGTTAATTTCAGTCAATCCTCAGAATAAATTAATTTGTGACTCAGCTGAATCAGTTTATAATGATTTAATAAAACAGGAAATTACCGTTTTGTATGACGATAGAGTAGATGTCAGACCCGGATTTAAATTTAATGACGCTGATTTAATTGGCATACCGATTCAAATAATTATTGGCGAAAAAAATCTTAAAAATAATCATGTTGAAATAAAGATAAGATGTTCCGGGGAACGCATTATTATTTGTAAAGATGATTTGATTTGCAAAATAATTGAATTGGTATCGAAATATTAATATGTAAATAAATTGTCTTTCGAAAAAATATTCAAACAAAAATACATTCTTGCTTCAAAATCACCAAGGCGGATAAAACTTCTTCAACAGATTGGCTTGGATTTTATTAGTATTGATACAGGGGTAAAAGAATTAGATATAAAAGAATTTCAACCCTTGAATATTATATTGACAAATTCCAAGATGAAAGCTTTTTCAGTACCAATTATAGATCTTACGAGTATTATCATAGCAGCAGATACTATAGTGGCTATTGATAAAAAAATTCTACACAAACCCGCTTCAAAAAAAGAAGCTTTTGAATATTTGAAGATGTTAAGCGGTAAAGAACATAAAGTCTATACAGGTATTTATGTAGCGAATAGAAAAAATGAAAAAGAACATTTTGGTTATGAAAAGACAAAGGTGTTCTTCAGAGAATTAGCTGATAGTGAAATCAATTATTATATAAAATATCATAACCCTCTGGATAAAGCCGGAAGTTACGGGATACAGGATGATTTTGGATGTCTTTTTGTTGAGAAAATTATAGGTGATTATTATAATGTCGTCGGATTACCTCTGGTGAAATTATATGAAATGTTATTAAAAATTATTTAATTTTACTGGTTTTTAAATGATAAAAAATATCCGAAAAATTGCTTTTGTTTCGAATCATGATACTTCCGATGTGCATAGCTGGTCGGGAACCGGATATTATATGCCACGTAGTCTTGAAAAACAAGGATTTCAAATAAAAATTGTTGATAAATTAATATTAAGGAGTTCTTTATTTGATAAAATCAAAAGTAAAATCTATTGTCGTATTTATAAAAGAAAATTTCATATTGACAGGCAGCCGAGTGTCATAAAAAGTTATGCTTTGCAATTAAATGAAAGATTAAAAGAAATAGATTATGATTTGATTTTCAGCTTAGGTACTCTTCCAATTGCGTTCCTGAAAGCTGATAAACCGATTGTTTTTTGGACCGATGCTAATTTTGAAGGGATGATAAATTATTATTCTGAATTTACCAATTTATCATCCGAAACAATAGTAAACGGAAATTTGATTGAACAATTAGCCCTTGACAAATGTAAATTGGCAATATATTCATCAGAATGGGCAGCGGATACTGCTATCAAAAATTACAATGTTGATCCTTCTAAAATTAAAATAGTCCCTTTAGGAGCAAATTTAGATTCTGAAAGAACAAAATTAGAAATTGAATATCTAATTGAAAAAAAATCATTTGAAAAATGTAAACTCTTATTTTCAGGTGTTGATTGGGCAAGAAAGGGAGGAAATATAGCTGTAAAAATTGCAGAGGAACTAATAAAGTCAGGCATTAATACAGAATTAAATGTTGTAGGGTGTAATCCTGAAATTAGTGGTTCTATCCCCGATTTTTTAAAGATATATGGATTTATAAGTAAGAGCTCCACTGAAGGCTGGAAATTTATTGAAAAAATGTATGAAGAAACACACTTTTTATTATTACCTTCGCGTACAGAAGCATACGGGTTGGTTTTTGCAGAAGCAAATTCTTTTGGAATTCCTTGTATAGCAACCAAAACCGGTGGAATAACTTCTATTATTAAAGATAATGTAAATGGTAAAACATTTGAATTAGATGCATATATTTCGGAATATTCAAATTATATAAAATCGATTTTTACAAATCCGGATAGGTACAAAAAATTCTGTATGGATTCATATTTAGAATTTAAAAAAAGATTGAATTGGGATTTTGCCGGAGAATCCGTGAAAAAATTGCTCGATGAGATTTAAATCCTGATGTTTAATAAATATAAAAGAAAAATATTATTATCTGTAGCATTTGGAGCTTTAATTTTTCTCGGTTTCAGCATATATGCGGATTTCGATAAGTTAATTATAGCTTTTGGAAATTTTAATTGGTGGTGGTTTCCTGTGTTGCTCATCTTATCGTTCGGAAATTATATATTCAGGTTCGCAAAATGGCATTATTACACAAAAATTCTTTCAATAAATATTAACATTAAGAAAAGTTTTTTAATTTTTCTTTCCTCGTTTGTCATGAGTGTTACACCCGGAAAAATGGGGGAATTATTAAAATCTTTTCTCGTAAAGGAGGAAACAGGGATACCGGTCAGCAGGACAGCCCCGATTGTTTTTGCGGAGAGAATTACAGATTTTATTTCAATCGTTTTGTTATGCATTGTTGGAGCTTTTGTTTTTAATTATGGTAAGGAAATAATTATCTTAGTCGGGTTGATTTTTATTTTTTCGGTCGTAATTTTAAGTTCCAGAAAATTATCGCTGAAAATTATTTCAATGCTCGAGAAAATCAGATTTATTAAAAAATTTATTGAAAAAATTCATATTGCTTATGAAAGTCTTTATAATTTACTGAAAATTAAACCTTTGCTTATTGCAATTTTTATAAGTCTGATTTCATGGTTTTTTGAATGTATAGGCTTTTATGTTGTGTTAACAGTCTTCGCATCAAATTCTGATATTATTCAGGTAAGCTTATTAATAGCTACATTCATTTATGGATTTTCAACTTTAATAGGAGCTATTGCTATGCTTCCCGGCGGGTTGGGTGTGACAGAAGCTTCAATTACTGGATTATTAGTTTTATTAAAAATTCCAAAAGATATTTCAGTTGCATCTACAATTATTATAAGAGTAGCAACACTATGGTTCGCAGTCTTAGTAGGAGTTTTTTCCATATATTTTTACCAGAAATCCTCGCACAAAAAAATAAATAATCTTGCTTCTTAATCCTAAGAATACTAAAGCACTTGAAGAAAATATATATATCCTATAATTTATCGTTTTAAAGATTTTCATTAGTATTACTTTAACGATTGAGAAGAATATTCAATAAAATTTATTCACGTTTTTATATTAAATATCTAAAATACCGGATAAAAGATTGTTTTATTGGCAATAACTTAATTTTAAACGGAATAACTAAATTTTGTATGAGTGCAAGTGCAAAGATTTCCATTGGAAATAACTTAATCATTAACAGCAGTAAATATAGTAATTTAGCAGGCTTATATAAAAATACTACTATGGTTGTTTGTTCCGATGCAGAATTGTCTATCGGAAATAACTGCGGTTTTTCAGGTATTAGTATTTATGCTACAAAATCTATTAAAATAGGAGATAATGTTAAGATTGGCGTAAACTGCATGATATGGGATTCGGATTTCCATCAGATTAACGCATATGATAGAGCAAATAATGTAGTTCAAAATATCATTAGCAGGGAGATTCGGATAGGGAATAATGTTTGGATAGCAGGAAATGTAATTATTTTAAAAGGTACACAAATTGGAGATAATAGTGTAATTGCAGCAGGGAGTGTAGTATCAGGCAGAATTCCCAAAAATCAGGTATGGGGCGGTAATCCGGCAAGATTTATTTATAGCATATCAAATATTAATTAAACAATACTACTAATTTAAATTCTAAAATCTTTTACGGTTTATTCGTATGTTGTTAGTTCAAGCATTTTATCAACTATTTTTCTCATATTCCGGACAGATGGATTCAAAACTTGAATAATTAGAATCCAAAATCACTTGAAGTAAATATTTATATTCTATAATTTAATTAAATAAATATTCAAATATGATAGAAAAAACGGACTTGAACAAGAAAATTAGAGTCTTAATCGGTAAAGTAGGTTTGGATGGTCATGACAGGGGAGCAAAAGTAATTGCAGCTGCTTTTCGTGATTCTGGTATTGAAGTAATTTATACAGGGCTTAGACAAACACCTGAAACAATAGTAGAAGCTGCGTTACAGGAAGATGTGGATGCTGTTGGAATAAGTATTTTAAGCGGTGCCCATATGACAGTTTTCCCCAAGATCAAGAAACTAATGAACGAAAAAAGTCTTAATGATGTCCTTCTCTTCGGAGGAGGGATTATACCGGAGGATGATATTAAGGAACTTAATAAAATCGGAGTTGGGACATTGTTTACTCCGGGTACACCTACTTATGAGACCATAAATTATGTCAAAGAATGGGTGGAAAAAAACCGGAATTAAAATTTTAAATGGTCCTTTCTAAAATAAAAATTCTATGACCGAACCGATAAAATTTGGAACAGACGGCTGGAGGGCTGTTATCGCTGAAAATTATAATTTTGAAAATGTCAGAAGAGTTTCACTTGCTACTGCACTGACTTTTAAAGATCATCCCAAAATAAAGAATGGTATTATTATTGGATATGATACCCGTTTTCTCTCAAAAGAATTTGCACATTGTTCTGCAGAAATATTCGGGTCTCAAAATATAAAAGTGTACCTGGTTGATTCTTTTGTTACAACACCAACCGTTTCTCTCCTTACAAGAGATAAAAATTCAGCCTTTGGTGTAATGATTACTGCATCTCATAATCCTTATCAATATAATGGTTTTAAATTAAAGGATGAATTCGGCGGCTCTATGAATCCTGATGAAATTGCAGGAATTGAGGCAGAATTACCTGATATCAAATACGTTGAGAGTAAAAATAATTTCACTTATTTGTTAGAAAATGGAATTATTGAATATATTGACGGCAGAGAATATTATATTAATAATCTTAAGAGTAAAATTAATATTGAAAAAATAAAAGCTTCAAATTTGCTTGTTATCTATGATGCAATGTTTGGTGCAGGGCAAAATACAATTTCTTCTTTTCTAAATATAGAAGAATTGCATGGTCAGGTAAACCCATCATTTGAAGGAGTAGCTCCGGAACCTGTCAAGAAGAATTTAAATCTTATTTGTGAAAAAATTAAAAATAGTAAATATAATATCGGAATTGTTACAGACGGAGATGCGGATAGAATCGCTATAATAGATGATAAGGGTGAATTTCTAGATGCACAAAAAACTTTTGCATTACTTTTAAAATACCTCCATAAAGAAAAAGGTATGACAGGTAAAGTCGTCAGAGGTTATTCAACAAGTGATTTGATTGAAAAATATTGTACGAAATATCAAATTGAGCTGGTTACCGTTCCTATAGGTTTTAAGCATATTTCAAAAATTATGATTAATGATGATGTTATGATTGGGGCAGAAGAAAGCGGAGGAATTGGTATAAAAGGACATCTTCCGGAACGAGATGGGGTATTTAATGGATTATTATACCTCGAAATGCTAGCATCAACTGGTAAAAGTTTAACTCAGTTCAGGAAAGAGTTATCTGACGAATTCGGGGAATTCTATTATAATAGAATAGATGTACATACCACTGAGGAGAAGAAATTATTGACATTAGAAAGCTGTAATAATAAAAAAGCAGGTGATTATATAGGAAACAAAAAAATAATCAAAATTGGAAATCTTGATGGATATAAATTTAATTTTGACAATGGCTGGATAATAGTTAGAGCTTCCGGAACTGAGCCGTTATTGAGATTCTATTGTGAAACTTATAATTCGGATGAAACAGTTTCTGTCTTAAAATCCGTCATAGAAAAATTTAATCTTTAAAAATAAATGAAGATGATAAAAAAACTGATATTATTCTTTTTAATTTGCTTTTCAGCGACATTATATGCTCAGGATAAGAAAACGACAACACCCTCGAATATTACAAATATGAATATTCCTAATTCTTCGATTAATACAGATGGAATTGATATTTTAAAAAACTTACAAATACAAAATCCTTATAATCAAAATTTTAAATTAGTATCCCTGGAAGGAGCAATAAATTCAGATAGTTATATTGTTGGTCCAAATGATCAGTTTGATGTCGGCTTATATGGTTACATTAATCAGCAATTACCTTTAATTGTATCTCCCGAAGGATATCTCATTATTCCTACAGTAGGTCAGATAAAAGCATCAGGTCAGACGATTACGGAATTAAGAAATTCAGTGACTATTGCAGTTAAGAAAAGATATTATTCGAGTGATGTAAGTCTTACGTTAACAGTCCCGAGATCATTTCTTGTTACTGTGACAGGATTAAAGCAGGGAACTTATGAGGCTTCACCTGTGATGAGAGTTTCCACGCTCATTAATTATGTTTTAGTGATGGATACTACAAACATAATTCAAAATTATCAAAAGTATACTGATAATCGCGTCGAAAAGTTTTATGATACATATCCTTCACTAAGAAATATCGAACTCAGGAAAAAGAGTGGTCAGGTTCAGACAGTTGATATTTATAAGTATTTTATGACAAAAGATGATAAATACAATCCATATTTATCAGAAGGTGATAATGTAAAAGTTCCAAATATTTTATTAAGCAGGAATTATATTACTGTTAACGGAGCAATACAGCTCTCCGGTAATTATGAATATAATGAAAGTGATGATTTGGAAACCGTTATCGGTTTGGGGCGTGGTTTTGCTTCAGATGCTGAACTTGATAGTATAGAGCTATTCAGACCGTATGGAGAAAATAAAGGTTATGATATTATTAATCTTTCCTATGAAAAAGACAAAGCTTTTAAAATAAATGTTTATGACAGGATTTTTGTGAAATTTAAAACTAATTTTCAAAAAAATATTACAGTATTGGTATTAGGCGAAGTACTAAGACCCGGTTACTATCCGATTTCTATTAAGAGTACCAAATTAAAAGAAATAATAGATATGGCAGGAGGATTCAGACAAAATGCATATTTACCTCTGTGTATCCTCTTCAGAAAATATGATGAAGAATATACTAAGAAAGACACTAACGAAATTTTGATAAATTTAAGGGCAAATGATATTGTTGTAACTGAAAAAGACAGGAAGAATTTTGAAGAAGATGTTCTGTCTAAAAGAAACAGGGTCATTGTAGATTTTGAAAAATTGTATAAAACAAATGACGAAAGTCAAAATATTATTTTAGAAGATAAGGATATTATTTATATAAATGATAATAAAAATGTTGTATATGTTTATGGACAAGTTAATAACGAAGGTTATGTTCAGTTTAAGGAAGGTGAGGATTATGAGTATTACATCGAAAAAGCAGGTGGCTACGGATTGGGAGCTGATGAGGGAAAGACCCGCATAATTAAATTTAATTCAAGAGGCTGGTATAAAACGGGTGACACAAAAATTAATTCCGGGGATTTTGTTTATGTACCGAAAGTTGAGAAAAAAACTTTCTCCGATGTGATAACTATTATCTCCCAGATCTCAGGTGTTATACTGGGAGTATTAACAACTTATATTCTCATTAAAAGTAATACAAAATAATTGCATAATAATATGACTGAAATTATTAATAACAATAAAGATTCTGATAAACCGGTAAATTCAATTTTGATAATTGAATATTTTAAAATAATTTTATCTTATAAATATTTTATAATCATTTCTACTATTATTGTTGCTCTTATTGTTACAATATTAGTTTATTTTATTTTACAACCGATATTTTATTCATCCGGTTCTGTTAAAACTACCGGGAAATCTTCCTCAGGACTAGCCAGTATGCTTGGTGGTGGTAATTTACCTGATATAGGCGGTTTGAGTGATTTAGCCGGAGGTTCTGCTTCTAAAGAATTGGCTCTCTATGAAAATATTTTAATCAGCAGAAGATGTATTGAAGAAATAATTATTAAATTTGACCTTATGTCAGAATGGAAAATAAAATTTATGCAGGATGCAATCAAAAATTTCAGAGAGAATGTTCTGGATATAAAGAAAGATAAAGTTGCGGGGACAATTGAAATTGGCGCTAATGATGTGGATCCACAAAGGGCTAAGGATATTACCGAGTTTCTTATTTTTCAATTAAATAAGATTAATACAGAAATGAATATCCAAAATGCAAAAAGTAACAGGGAGTTTATAGAAACAAGATATAATCAAACACTTGTTGATTTAAAAAAAGCTGAGGATAGCTTAAAACAATATCAGGATATTTATGGATTTGCCCCTGATGTTCAGGTGAAAGCAGTTACTCAAACTGAAGTACAACTTGAAGCCGAAATAAAATCCGAACAGCTGAAGCTTGATTTGATAAAAAAAATATTATCTCCGGAACAGTCTGAAGTAAAACAGCAGGAAGATAAGATAAATTTTTTGCAAAAAACATTGGATGAGATAAAAAATTCAACAGATAATTCCACTAAGTTAAGACTCAAAGGAACTCCGGATATAATATTAAATTATTTCCGTTTGTCACGAAATGTGGAAATTCAAAATAAAATTCTTACAACTATTCTTCCTATATTTGAACAGGCTAAGATTGAAGAGAAAAGAGAAACTCCTTCCGTAATTATTCTTGACAGTCCATTCTTGCCTGAACATAAAATAAAACCCAAAAGAATTACTTCGATATTAATTAGTATTATGGTAACTCTGGTTTTAACGTCTGTAGCTTCCATTTTTTATCATACATTTTTTAAAAAACTTAGAGAGCATTTTTAAAATATTCTCTCATATATTCGGTTGAATTATAATAAAATACATGATAGATTAAAATTACCATACTTTGTATTACTCATCTTTTTAACTTTTTTTGGCTTTTTTTTAATTTATTTGGGGAAATCACGACTCGGGGTTATCGTTTTTTTTATTCCGGCTTTATTGTTATTATCTCTTTACTTTGAAAAATATTTTAAACAAATATTAATTATTTCACTTTTTTTTGGAGGATATTATCAGGTTTCTTTACGTTTGCAGATATGTCTAATTGTTGCTTTGATAATAATATTTTGGTTTTTAACCACGTCTCAGCGAAAAGTATTTAATGACCTGTCTTTACCTCCCGCGGTTAAAAAATCGGCTTTTTTAATTATTACCGCCATATATTTGTCATCCGTTGCTACACCATTTATATCTTTTACTTCTATATATTTTGCAACTTTATTTTTCATTTTTATCTTTTGCTCCTATGTAATTTTTCGTTCAGTGAAAAATATTGAGGATATTGATAATCTATTATATTTATTCGTTATAATGACTTTTATATCGGGGGTTATAATAATAATTGAAATTTTTATGACCGGAAAATTAAGATCTACAGGATTTGCACAATTTGCAATAATTGATATGTCTGTTATTGCATTGATTACAATTCTATTCAGAGATTTTTTACTCTCAAAACCCTCTAAGAAATCTTTTTTCTTTACGGCAGTAATATTTATAATACTGATTACTACTCAATCCAGATTTGCCTGGCTTGGTTTTCTGTTAACTTTACTTTATGGTATCTTTATAAGTTATATCTATTCGAAAGGGTCAAGAGAAATTTTAAAAAGCAGATTACCTATCTTTGTTTTTATTTCTTTAATAGGAATAGCATTATTCTTTGTTTTAGGATTACAAAATATATTCTTTAGCAGGATTAGTAATATTGATTTCTCATTATTCCAGAATACCGATGAGAGTGAATTGATAGCCAATTCCCTTGAATCGAGGGTTTTAATATGGATTGTTGCAGTAAATGCGTTTTTACATAATCCAATTACCGGGGTAGGTTATTTGATGTTCAGTGAGGTTTCAACAAATTACAATATTCTCCCTGAATTACTTTATAATGTTTATGTATCGGGTCTTGATGCCCATATGACTTATTTGAATTTTCTTTGCGAGACAGGTGTAATAGGATTGACAAGTTTTATAATTTATTTATTGGTAATGTTTAAATTGAGTCTTAAATCTATTCGTCTTTCGCAGAATCATGAAGACCTAAAAGTTAGTATTGTATTAAATATTCTTGTATTTTTTGTAATGGTTCATAGTATTTATTCAGGTGCATTTACAATTGGACAAAATTCGCTTCAAATGCACATAATCCTCGGACTTGTTGTGGTAAATTATGTTCTTCTCAAAAACAAATATGCAATTTTAATAAAATAAATTATAAATTAGAAATCGGATGTTAACAAGAACTGATAAGGTGAATGCTTTGTGGAATAGTATGGCTTTTGTTATTACATCGGTAATGAGCTTTGTCAATTTTACTCTGAATTACAGATCATTTTCAAATATTGAGTTTGGATTATTTATTTTGATTAATTCGATTTTTGGGATTGGCTATTCTTTGGATTTTGGTTTTGGTGTGTCAACTATAAAACATATTTCCGAAGCGAGAAAAAATAATGATTCAAAACTGCTCAATGAAATATTTATATCTTTCTTTGCTTTTTTTCTTGTTATTGCATCAGTTCTTCTCGTTGCGTATGTAATGTATTATTTCCTCTTCTTTTCAAAAACAGATTACTTTATTAATAATGACAAAAATGTAATAAATATTGTATATTTTTTACTAACAATTTCATTTTTTTTAAAATACCTGAATAATTATTTAAATAAGGTATTCGAAGGATATGCTGAATTTGTTTTAATAAGTAAAATTAATCTTGTTCTTGCTTTTTCTTATTTTTTAACTGTCCTGGTTATATTCATTTTTAAACTATCCATTATTTATCTTGCTTTATTTTTATTCATTAATAGTTTAATAACTTTTGTTGTTCTTTTAGCATTTTCTTTACTCAAATTACCGGGGTTAAAGTTAAAACTTGCATTCTTTAGCTTGCGTCTTATAAGAAAATATGCTGCATACAGTATTAATCTTCAGTTAGCTTTTTTAATTGGCAGTTTTATTGACCCTGTAATCAAATTTTTAACCGGTAATTTTCTGGGCTTGAGTTATGTAACATATTTTGAAACAGCGAAGAAAATTATTGATTTATCAAATGGATTAATATTTTCAGCTCAAAAAGGTATGTTCAATAAATTGAGTGAGCATAATGCAGTTGGAAAACTTAAGGATTTCATAAACAATGAGATTTATGTTTATTCAAAAATGTCAAATTACTATTCAATTTTAATTTATGGGATATTAAATCCTTTAATTTTCTATTTTACTTTCTTATGGTTTAAAAGCCTCGATTCTTCAATAATTTTACTTATGCTTTTTATACCCTATTCTTTAATTGGTTTTGCAGGATGTTTGTATTCAGTTTTAATGGTCGAAGGTAAAGGAGTAAAATTATTAATTATTCAATTATCAAATGTTATCTTAATTTTTTCAATACTATATCTCTTTTTATTGTTAACGAAATCTTACATTGGACTTGCCGGATATTATATTGCTATTTTGTTGGGTGCTGTAATAATATTAATAATTTTAGTCAAATATTATGATTTTAATCTGAAAACTTTCTTTTCAAAAGTAAAAATGAATAAGCTTATCGTATTAAATATTATATTGATTATTGAAGTAGCTTTGATTTTAATTTATAAGAATCACTTTCAATACGTTTTAATTGGATTTTTTATTCTTTCTTGCATTTTATTTTATGATTTCATATTCTATTTCTATAAACTTGTATATGATAAATTGAAATCTTTTGTTTTTAGAAAATCATGACTAATACATTAAAAATATCAGTGATAACACCTTCATTAAATCAAGGTAAATATATTAAAGATACTATAGATTCAATTCTTAAACAAAATTATTCCAATTTTGAACATATAGTTATAGATGGGATATCAAATGATAATACTATAGATATTCTGAAGTCATATAACCATATAAAATGGATTTCAGAAAGAGATGATGGTCCGGCAAATGCAATAAATAAAGGGTTTCGGCTGGCAGATGGTGAAATAATCACCTGGTTAAATGCCGATGATTATTACGATTCTGATGTTTTTGATAGTGTAAATGAGTATTTTGTCTCAAATCCTGACCTCGATTATCTGTCCGGGAATCTGACATATGTGGATGAAAATAAAAATATTTTATTAATAGATAAAACATATAATTATGATTTTAATTATCTTATAAATATTTCTGCTGATGTTGTCAGACAGCCTTGTACGTTTTTTACAAAAAATATTTTAAAACAAATAGGATTTCTGAATGAAAAACTTAGATTTGTTTTTGATTATGAACTTTTTATAAGGATGTTAAAAATAACTAAGCCTTTTTTCGTCAATAAAAATTATGCTTTTTACAGGGATTATAAAGATACACTAACAAGAAAAAATCTCAGGAAGCAGGCTTTTGAAATATTTAAAGTATCACGCAATTACGGCGGTAAATTATTTTCTAAATCAAATAAACAAAATATAAAAAAATTAATGTTTCCTAATAGCTTTATACTTAAATCTGCAGAAAGTTGAAAACAATATTATTAATATCACACTCAAGCGCAATCGTCGGCGGCGGAGAAGATGATTTTCTCAGGTTGTTGAAATTTTTGCAGGGGAAGTACACTATCTATTCTGTGTTTCCGGATGAAGGCAGAGCAGATGATTTTGCTGTGTTAAGTGACAAATATGTAGCGGTTCCGAACAGACCTTATCCAGGTAATTTTTTCCGTATAAAACCAATACTTGCTTTTTTATTTTACACTGTAAAAAAATTATTTGTCCTGATTCCATTTCTCAGAAAGAACAGAAAAAATATTGATTTGTGCTTTGTAAATTCATCCGTATGTTTTGTAGAAATGCGTTTACTAAAGTTTTTCAGTCTGCCGTATGTTGTTTCTGTTAAAGAAAAAATTAATCCGTGCTTCGTCAGAAAATATGTTTATAGACTTATAGATAAGTCAGCATCGAAAGTCATCGTGATTTCTAATTACCTGAAAGATTTATTATCACATAATATTAAGAAAAAAGAAATTAGTATTATCAGGGCATCTATTGATGATGAAATATATAATGCTCTTAAGTCTGAAGTTACTGTCCGGAAAAGTACTGATAAATTTATTGTTTTAAATATAGGACAGATTTACAGCACTAAAAATCAGCTATTACTCATTGAAGCTGTGAATAAACTCAATAATAAAGATTCTATATTAGTGAAATTTATAGGTTTTATCGCTGACCATAAATATAATAATGAATTGTTAAAAAAAGTTAATGAGTATGGCTTGAAAAATACAATTGAATTTTTCGGGGCTTTGAGTAAGAAGGAAATTATTGAAGAATATATGAATTCTGATGCAGTTGTAATTACTTCGAAAGAAGAAGGAATGTCATTAATTCTTGTTGAAGCTTTGTTTTTGAATAAACCTGTTATTTCTACAAGTGTCGGTATCATTCCGGAAGTTATTATAAACGGGGAAAATGGAATGATAATAGATTCCGGTAATCCGGATTCACTGTCGCAGGCTTTGGAGAAATTGATTAGAGATAAAACTTTTTATAACAAAATAGTGGATAACAGTTATAATTCGTATAAAAATAATTTTGACCTTAAGAAATCGCTTAATGAACATCTTCTGATGTTTGAAGAATGTATTAATAAACATAATAAAAAAAATTAACAGACATATTTATTTATTTTGAATAAAATAATTCATTAAATTGAGACCTATATATTTTTTTCTGCCTGATTTTCCTGAATGTTCTACCGGAGGTATTATATACCTGCAGAAAATATTTGAATATGCTGTTAATCATTCTGAAGGCATTAATATATTTGGAAAGTTCAGGTTTGCCAAAACTATAAAGAAAAGTTTTATATTAAGATTAATTACAGGTTTCTATTATATATTTAATATTCCAAAAAAATCTATTATTGTATTAACAAATACAGAACTAAGCTATTTCCTTTTACCTAAACTAATATTTGGATTTTGGAAAAAGCATTTTTATTATATGATTGTTTGTCATCTTACAAGTAAAGAAAAGTCAAAATGGTACAGGGACTTTCTGGAACACTTTTTCATTAGGAAAGCAGATTATATCACAACTATTAGCGATACAACCCTTGAATCTCTCTATGCAAATAAATTGATTGATGGAAGAATTGAAATTATACAACCCGGAATTGAATATAAACCACTTGAAAATCTTCCCGTAAAAGATGATAACACTTATAAATTATTATATGTCGGCTCTATAGAAGAAAGAAAGGGATTAATTTATACGATAGAATCTCTGAATAAATTGAAAAATCGAAATTTTATTTTAAATGTTGTCGGCAGGGTAGTGGACAGCGATTACTTTGAAATGTTAAAAGAAAAAATCTCAGAATATAATCTTAATGATAAAATTAATTTCCTTGGTAAGGTTTCAAATGAAAAACTTCAGGAACTTTACAAAATTTCTCATTTATTTGTTTTCCTGTCAATCTGGGAAGGTTATGGAATGGTTGTGGCAGAAGCATCGTCGTTTGGAGTTCCAGTAATTGCCACAAATTTACCATCTCTTAAACCAATATTAGATGATGGGTATAACGGTTATTATGTTGAGTTGAATAACATAAATAATATAGCAGATAAAATTGATTTGTTAATAAATAATAAAGACCTGAGGAAAGAAATGTCGATAAATGCTCTTAAGAAGGCATCAACTTTTGTCTCCTGGGATGTAATTTGCTCTAAGCATTTAAACATCTTCAATAGAATTAGATAAAAACAAATAAATATTTGAATATATGATATAATTGAACATTATTATGATGATTAGGATGACTGTTAATGTGATAGTATTCCATTAATTTTTTGTCTCTGATTATTCTCTTTAATTTATTACATTTAAATATTTTTTAATAATTAAAATAAGTATTTTTGTTTTATGAACAAGTCTTTGAAAAAAATAGTTTTTAAATTTTTAACACCAATAATTATTATTTTGATATATATTTTAACCTGGACAACTAATAAATGGAAATAATTAATATCAAGGTTATCATATTATCCCAATATTTTTATCCGGATATTGCAAGTACAGGTCAATTGCTTACTGATTTATCAATTGGATTTGTTAAAGAAGGATATGAAGTTAAAGTAATTACTGCAAAACCTAATTATGATAATAAAATTTATGCAAAATCTAAAGAAATTTATAACAATATTTTAATAAAACGGTTATTCTGTTCCAGATTAAATAAAAATACTAAAGTCGGGACTATTCTTAATTCTATAACTTATTTTGTTAGTGTCTTTTTTTATCTTCTCTTTTCGAATCAAAAAGGAACATTTCTAATTGTTTCTACTCCTCCTTTTTTGGCAATCATTGGACTAATAATGAATATTCTGAAAGGTAATGATTTTATTTATTTGATTCATGATCTATATCCTGATGCTGCTATTGAATTGAGATTTATTAAAAATAATTCAATAATTGCTAAATTATGGAATTATTTTAACAAATTGATTTTTAAAAAAGCTAAAAATGTAGTAGTTATTAGTGAATCTATGCGGGAAACTGTAATTAACAGAATCAAAAACTTTGATTATGAAAAATCAATAATTGTTTCTTTAATTGAAAAAGTTAAGGTGATTCACAATTGGGCAAATGAAGATAACTGTAAAATAATAGAAAAAAATAATAATCCGTTTATTAAAAATAATAATATCGAAGATAAATTTGTGATAATGTATTCAGGGAATTTTAGTATTGATTATAACCTTGAGATATTAATAGATACTGCTCGTAAAATTAATAATAGCAATTTTATTTTCATATTTATTGGGAATGGAACCCAAAAAAATAAACTAATGGAATTAAAAGATAAGTATAACCTGAAAAATGTCCTTTTTTTACCTTATCAGAAATATTCGGATATAAAATATTCTCTTAGTTCAGCTGATGTTCTTTTAATTACAGCTAAAAAGAATTTTGGAGGTTTAGCTATGCCAAGTAAGTTATATACTTCTTTGGCTATTGGTAGAGCTCTATTCTTGTTTTCTTATAATGATTGTGATTTATCAAGAATAATTAATGATGCTAAATGTGGATTTTGTTTAAAATATGATGATATTGATGGATTTATTGAAAAGCTGATTTTTTTGAAAAATGACTCAGTAACTTTAAATAAAATGGCTGATAATGCCCGTAATTATTATTATAATAATTTTAATTTTGATAATGCTTTAAGAGGATATATTAATATAATTTTTGGAAAAAATATTAATTGAAGAATTTTGCTGAATAATAAAAAGAAAAAGAAAATCTGTTTTTATGTCCGGACCAAACATCCGGAAATATTCAATTTAGTTGATTTTTATTCAAATGATATTAAGATTTTTCAGGAACTTGGTTATGATGTAGCTATCGCAAATAATCTAAGAAGTATTCCCAAAGAGTGTGATTTATTTTTTATTTGGTGGTGGTCTTCCGGGATAGTTCCTTTAATCTACTCAAAATTCTTTAGAAAACCTGCAATTATGATTGGAAATTTACACTATTCTGATCCGTCAATACAGGGATATAATGCAAGACCATTTTATGTTAAATTATTTACGAGATATAGTTTAAAAAAATCAAATGTTCAATTAGCTACTTCTAAATACGAGTATTTTGAAATTCTGAATTTAAATCCTCGTAATTTAAAAATGATATATCATGCTATTGATTTAAGAAAATATAATTTTACCTCATATAAAAATCGCGAACCATTTCTTTTTACAATTACACATCTAACCAAACATAATATTAGCAGAAAGTGTGTCAAAGAAATAATAGAAGCCTATAATCAAATTATTACAAAGTACCCGGAGTATAAACTCTATATTGCAGGAGGGACTAATGATAATGGATATCCTGAATTATTAGAAAAAGTAATTTCTTTAGGTCTGAAAGATAAAGTAATTTTTATGGGGAGAATCTCAGATGAAGAAAAGATTGAAACATATCAAAAATGTATGATGTATATTCAACCGTCATATTTTGAAGGTTTTGGTTTAGCAATTGCGGAAGCAATGGCATGCGGTGCTCCTGTTATAACAAGTTCACGGGGTGCAATTCCGGAAGTCGTGGGAAATCTTGGAGTATTTGCAGAACCTGATGATATTCAGGGCATCACAGATGGGATTAATAAGTTGATTGAAGAAAAACTTTTCGCAGAACAACTTGGAATTCTTGGTAGAAAAAGAATAGAAGAATTATTTTCTTTTGAAAAAAGAAAAGCAGAATTGAAATTAATTCTTGATAAATTATTTCATTAATTTTCTTAACACCTTAAATTAAGGGATAATTTATTTAAATTTTCAGAATAATCAGTTAAGATCGATAATGGATTTTATTATTCCAATTTTAAATACTTTTTATGGATTTTATAAGTCTAGTTAAATAAAATTGATTTTTCTCTTTTGGTCTGATGTATTTTTGTTACATATTGTTTATATNATAAAATACATTTATATTCATATAACTCTTTTCTCAAATATTGCAAAGAAGTTATTAATTCATTTTAATTTTAATAATAAAATTGAATGTTGCTAAATTATTTTTATATTATTTTATAAGTTTTAATAGTGTTAAATATAATTTATTTTAGTAGCTGAAATTACGCATATATATCTGGAATTCATTTCAGTGTATAAAATTTTGTAATTAATCAATGAATGTTATATTTATTTGTCAAAGGTAAAGGAAAAAATATTATTATTAATTTCAGATTTTGCATATTTAAATATTGCATGGTCTATATATTACTATATTCGAATTGAATCAGGATGGCTGAAATATACGAATCCACCTTCTTTTTTAATCCCGATGTTCGTAATTTACCTTTATTGGTTATTGCTTTTTTATTTTTTAGGGCTATATCAGCATTGGTTTGCCCGTTCAAGGTTTGATGAATTCGCAAGAGTTGTTAAAGTTATTTCACTCGGGTGTTTTATACTTTTTTTTGCTATTTTTATTGACGATTATTCGAAAGATGCAGCAATTGTGTCGCGGTTTGTAATTTTAATTTATTGGTCACTTCTTATCTTTTTTATTTCTTTCGGAAGAATGATTATAAGAAGATTTCAAATGAAACTGTTACAGAAAGGAATTGGATTAAGGAATTCAATTATTGTTGGAATAGGTAAAAAGGCTAAAGAACTATTAGAAATGACGGTAAAATACCCTCAGCTTGGATATCTGGTAATAGGTTCAGTTAGCTTGGAATTCGATAAGTTTTCAGAAAATGAACTTGGAAAATTAGATGAAATTGTTGATATTATTGAAGAAAAAAATATCACGGAGGTATTAGTTGCGGTTGAACCGAAGGATAAAGAAGCGTTAATGCAAACATTAAATTATTGTACAGATTTGAACGTCCATTTGAAAATAATGCCCGATATGTATGAAATAGTCAGTGGAATGGCAAGAACAAATCAAATATATGGTGTTCCCTTAATAGAGGTTATGCCTGAATTAATGCCAATGAGTTCACGAGTAATTAAAAGATTAATTGATATTTTTGTATCGGTATTCGTTTTAATCCTATTATCTCCGGTACTTATAATTTCTTCGATTTTTATAAAGTTTACTTCACACGGACCTGTTTTTTATACCCAGAAAAGAATCGGGAGAAATGGCAGAATATTTAATATTATTAAATTCAGGTCTATGGTTCATAATGCAGAAAAGGGTAAACCTGTTTGGGCTGATAAAGAAGATTCACGGGTTACATCTTTTGGGAAATTCATGAGAAAATTAAGAATTGATGAAATTCCTCAATTCATTAATGTATTGAAAAATGATATGAGTATCGTTGGTCCAAGACCGGAGAGACCATATTTCGTTGATCAATTAAAAAAGGAAATTCCATATTACACTAAAAGGTTAACTGTTCAGCCGGGTATTACAGGATGGGCACAGGTAAAGCATACTTATGATTTCTCTATAGACGATGTTAAAACAAAATTGCAATATGATTTTTATTATATAGAAAATATGAGCCTTGCTCTCGATTTTAAAATAATGTTTCACACAATTATTGTAGTCTTTTTAATGAAAGGACATTAAAAAATGAAAAAAATCTTAGTTATAATTCCCACGTACAATGAGTCGGAAAATATTACTAAAATAATACCGGAAGTATTAATTAATTCAAATGACCAATATCAGTTTAATGTATTGGTGATTGATGATAATTCTCCTGACGGTACTTCGGAATTAGTGATAGGTATGAAAAACCCATTCGTAGATTTAATAAAAAGAGAGAAGAAAATGGGACTTGGAACAGCTTATGTTACAGGTTTTAAATATGCAATTGAAAGAAATTATGATTGTGTGTGTGAAATGGATGCCGATTTTTCTCATGACCCAAAATACCTTAAAGAGTTCGTAACTAAAATCGAGGAAGGTTTTGATTTAGTCGTCGGTTCAAGGTATATAAGAGGTATTTCCGTACTTAACTGGCCAATCAGAAGATTGATATTGAGTTATTCGGCAAATATTTATACACGATTGATTACAGGACTCAAAGTTAAAGATACTACCGCAGGTTTTACATGTTACCGGGTTCCTGCATTAGCACAATTAAATTTAGACAAAATAAAATCAAACGGATATTCATTTCAGATTGAAATGAAATTTAAGTTTTATAAAAAGGGTTTTAAGATTGTTGAAATTCCCATCCTGTTTATTGATAGGAGGGAAGGGGAATCTAAAATGTCAAGAAAAGTTGTTATTGAAGCGTATTTAATGGTATGGAAACTGAAATTTCAATCAATAATTGGAAAATTATTATAATTTGAATCAGGAAAATAAATATGATATTTCTGTTATTATTGTCAATTACAATGTAAGGGATTTAGTTGACCATTGTATTTCTTCGATTTATTCCGCTAATAATAATAAATACAGGATAGAGATATTTTTTGTTGATAATAATTCAATAGATGGAAGTACAAATCATATTAGAAATAAATATCC
>JGI20214J51088_10000716_pt1 | contig 22848 bp, 19 predicted proteins | sample WetSurMetagenome_FD_51088 | JGI IMG/M metagenome (IMG submission 51088) | reverse complement strand
TTAGGAGACGAGACCGGCAAGATCAGTCTGACCCTGTGGGACACGCAGGCGGCCATGCCGCTCGAAAAAGGCGATACCCTTGAGGTCGTGAGCGGCTCATGCCGGGAGAGGTATGGATCTCTGGAGGTTCAGACGGGCTCTTTCAGCACCGTGAAGAAGAGCAGCGAGAAGGTGCAGTTCAGAGAGATGATGACGCCGATCGCGGAGCTGAAGCCGGGCATGATCGCCAGCGTCTCTGGCTTTGTGACTGGCCTTGGCGAAATTCGGGAGTTTCAAAGGGACGACGGAAAGGCGGGAAGAGTTGCCAATATCTACATCTCAGACAATACCGGTCGCATCAGGGTGGCTCTTTGGGGCGAGCACGTTGATCTGCTTGCGGGACTTGACATAGGACACAAAGCAGATATTATCGATGCCATGACCAAGAGCGGGTGGAACGAGGAGTTGGAGCTATCATGCGGATGGCGCACCAGGATTACTTTCGCCCCGCCCGGGTAACATTGTTAAATAAGGTCTGCGATCTTTCTCTGAGAAACCTTTGAGGAAGATTTAGAGGAACTGGGAAGATGCCGATAAAATTATTGGAAGATCTGCCGGGCGTGGGACCGGCCACCGCGGAAAAGCTGCGCGAGGCTGGCTTTTCATCAGTAGAAGCCATAGCTGTCGCCTCTCCAGGAGAGCTGGTTGCAGCAGCAGAGGTAGGAGAGGCAACTGCGTCCAAGATCATCGCCGGAGCCAGAGAGGCGGCGGATGTAGGCGGATTTGAAACGGGAGACCGAATCCTGGAGCGCAGGCGCCTGGTGGGCAAGATCAACACCGGCAGCAAGAACCTCAACGAACTCCTGGGCGGGGGTATGGAGACCCAGTCCATCGTGGAGCTTTATGGCGAGTTCGGCTCGGGCAAGACGCAGGTGGCCCATCAGATGACTGTGAATGTGCAGCTGCCCACCGAGATGGGTGGCCTGCATGGGTCGGTTATCATTATCGATACTGAGAACACCTTCAGGCCGGAGCGCATTGATCAGATGGTTAAGGGCCTCCCCCCCGGGCCGGATGGACAGGAGCGCGACCCTGCCGACTTCCTGAAGAACATCAGCGTAGCCAGAGCCTTCAACTCCAATCACCAGATCCTCCTGGCTGAGAAAGCTATGGAGATGGCTGAGAAGGCGAAGGACTCGGAATACCCTGTTCGTCTGATCATTGTGGACTCGGTGACCGCTCATTTCCGGGCGGAGTACGTGGGGCGGGGCACGCTCGCCAACAGGCAGCAGAAGCTCAACAAGCACCTGCACGATCTGATGCGCTTTGGCGACCTGAACAATGCCCTTATCCTGGTGACCAATCAGGTCATGAGCAAGCCGGACACCTTCTTTGGCGATCCCACAAAACCCGTGGGCGGGCATGTGCTGGGGCATACCTCCACCTTCAGGATCTACCTGCGCAAGTCCAAGGGCGAAAAGAGAATTGCAAGACTCGTGGACTCGCCAAACCTGCCGGATGGAGAGGCGGTCTTCTCCGTGACCACAGAAGGGCTGAAGGATTAGATGAATCATTAGAGGTGAATAGGGTGATAAGGCGTCTTTGAAGGGACACTAGTCTTGTTCGGTGCAGAGCCCCATCACCTGATACTACCTATGTTCATCTGATATATATTTCTTTTGTTATGATTACTATCATAGAATGCCAACGCATGAGTTCAGCAGGAATGGATCAGACAGGAACAGTTGCCTAAAGGAGTAGAGAGGTGATCCGGGTAAAGGAGGGAGAGTAGAATAGTATTTGCCTCGGATCGCCATTCTTACCGTTCTTTTTCCAATAGATATAGACAATTGCGATAATCTAAAGCGGACAAATTTTATCCAGTACCATGCGCGAGCCGAAAAAGCTCGGCCCCGGCTGCCCCACCCAAAGCTTTAATCTTGCCTACCACTTCTCTTCCTACTATGAATTTCGCTCGACTCTTCAGATCAAAACCCTCGCCCCGCGTAGCCAGCAGCCCGCCATTCAATTATCTCGATCTTCGCCTCAAGCCATTTTACATCGTCGCCTCGGTAGAGGTGGGAAATACCACCACCAAGTGCGTTCTTACCGCCACGGACATGAACAACGGCAAGACCTACATCGTCGACAAGACTGTGAAGATGACCAGAGACGTGCGCGGGCCAAAGCCCGGAGAGGATGTATTCGCCCATACCATAAACGGCACTCCCCTCACCAGAGAATCCATTGCGGAACTCGTAAAAAATACTCTCATCGAGAGCCACGATAAGGCCCGCCTGGATATCAAGACCGACCTGCATTTTGTGGTGCGCTCCACCGGCGTCGTAGCGGAGCTGGACTCGCCAGACCAGGTGGGCGCCTTCATTCAGGCGCTGGCCCAGGGCTGCCTTGATGCGGGAGTTCCTCCCCGTCTCATGACCCCGGCGATGAGCATCCACAACATCCTGGAGAGGTTCAAGAACTACACCCTGATTGAGAAGGTGATTTTCATGGGAGCCGTAGCATCCTGTTTTCCGCCGCAGGGCTCCACCGGCGTCGAGGTCGTCGCCAATGAGATGGAGGGGGAGCTTGCCACCGCCGGCATAAAAGAGGGCAGCCGCTGGACCGATGTGGACTTCCGCAACCCCTGTCTCTCCATGGACTTTGGCACCACCCTGGACGGAAGGGTCACAAGCAGCGATCTTCCCTATGCTTACACCATCGGCAATCTTCTCGGGCTGGCTGGAGCCATTCCCGATGCCGTAGTCCAGGGAACGGGACTGGTCGACAAGAAGACCGGAGCGACTCTGGATATCTTTGATGGCAACACCAAGCCCGACTACGGAAAAGAGGCGCAGCAGTACGCCGAGCAGATCGACGAGCTGGTTAGAATTGAAAAGGTCCCTGCCAGCCGCACCAAATATGGCCTGGTGCCGGTCTGCCCGGATGCCGCTGCCCAGAACAATGTGGTGCTCATCGGCTGCGATGTGGGTGAGAATGGCAGCGATCTACCCAGGCTCGCCAGGATCGGAGAGGACATTTACAGATCCAAGAACCTCAAAATACTTTTTGGCGCTCTGGATATCACCATGGCTCACACCGCCCGCAGGCTGGTGCAGGTGGGGGTCGAGGAGGGCGTGGTCAGCAAGGATACGGCTTTAGGCGTTACCGGACGGGCGGGGATCAGCGGCGGCAAGCCTTCCCTGATTTTGGAGGAGATAGAGAAGCTGGGCCTTTATGAAAAAGTGGAGAGGAATGTGGTCTTCGTGGACGACGGCCTTGCGCGAGGAGCTGCAGTCATGGCCAGGTGCATGAACTCCATGGGAACTCCCAAAAATCCGCTGGGAGGCCTGCGGGGCGGAAAGTGCATTCTCAAGCAGAGGATGGACTACGAGGCGAGCAAGAGCAAGAGCAACGCTGCCGTGCCCCAGATGGCAAAGCCAGAAAAGGAGACCCAGGATTATTTCTCTGGAGGGCACAAGAGAGCTTAAGAGAATGCCTGCCAATAGCCGCTGCTTTATGCCTGCCGAGGGTGAGGAGATCCCCGTCTCCATTCTTAGCATAACCGTCTGGGAGGAGATGCTCTGGACCGCCAGCGAAACCATTCCGGAGCACGCATTTCCTCCCTGCATCAGGGGCATAATCTCCAGAGGGGCGGGCGAAGCGAAGGGTAGATACAGAGCCGCCGCCATCCTGGCTGCATTTTTGGGGCAGACAGGATACCGACGCGAGGAGGCAAAAAAGATCTGGTCTGGCACGGCTGCTGTGGAAGAGCAGATCTTTGATAAGTGGTTTTTGAAGATGAACTGCCCCAAATGCAGGGTTATGAAGCGGCAGAGCAGAGGCTATCCGGATCTGGGAGTGGCAGACATCGGGCTGTGCCGTCCGGATGAGAGCTGCCAGAAGTTTGAAAGCCCGGTCGAGTATGCTTGCGGCATTGGCGGAAAAGAGGGTGGCGAAGAGAAGGAAGCGGGCAGCCTCCTGCACATAAAAACCCAGTACCGGGTAAGGATCTTTGACTGGTCGACCGGCAGAGAGGGCGAGATTGAGCTGAACCAGAAGGAAAAAGAGGCTTTGCAGGCCCTGCTTGAAGAGAAGTCCGGGCAGAAGGACATGGTTATCATCTACACAAGGGCGAGGGTGAGGGGCAGGCTGAGGCCTAAATTCTTCCTGCGGGATTGGGAAGGACCGCGCCGGCAGATGCTGTCGGATATTTTGTGAGGATGATGGCTCGCCACCAGACGCCGGAGCGGGGGCGGGTAGATTGGTGGTTGATAGTTGGTCGGCGTGTGCATTTCCTGTGTGTTTCAGCCGTATCTTGAGACAGTTTTGGGCGGTACAACGCGAGCGGTAAAACGCGCCGCGGGGCGCAAGCCCGCCCTCAACGCCGGGCAAGCTTGGGTACTTGGCGGTTTATGGTTGAATGGTTTAAAAAGGACTAAGGAACCTCGGCTAAATCGGGCCCTTAAATGGAGCCACTTCTTTTCAGAAATGGAAATACTGTTCGGTATGGGTGGCTGGATTATTACTGTTCCGGCATGGAGTTTCAATGGAGCCACTTCTTTTCAGAAATGGAAATTCGGAGTTGTAACCCTTTCTGCAACCAATTTGCTACCTAACGGGTTTCAATGGAGCCACTTCTTTTCAGAAATGGAAATGCTTAATGCAGAGCTGACCATTGAGTACCTACAGGCGTTGTTTCAATGGAGCCACTTCTTTTCAGAAATGGAAATCTTAGGGACTTCCGCTATTCTTACGGCGAAATCGCCAAGTTTCAATGGAGCCACTTCTTTTCAGAAATGGAAATAGGGTATCATTTCGGGCCTGTGCCTGCACTGGATTTCTCCTCGATTTGCGAGCACCTCCCTTTTTTGCCCCAAAATACTTTTGAAATTTCTGCATTTCAGGGTCATTTTCACTATATGAAGCCTCTGCGAGCACCCCCCGGGGTCTTGGGGATAAATGAGGTGCTCGCAAATGATCTCATATTAAAAGTTTGCCTTCAGATGAGATTAAGGCTCAAATCCATCCCTCTGTTGGACGGCCCCGGCCTGGCAGGGTTTTTAATTTGCAGAGCTTTGAAGGCGTTTTGCTCTCTTTCTATTTAGTCTTTACCACCCTCTGGTTAGAAAATCTTAGCCCTGTGATTTTCCCACTTTTGCTTTTTTCCCAGGAACCTGATCCTTTCCCCCACCCGGCCTTCAGCCGGCCCCATGTCTATTATCATTATCCTGTCCTCCTTGTGATTGATTATCCTGTCCAGATCCGCGACCATAGCATCCAGGCCCTTTGAATTCAGGTCGCAACGAAATACGGAATAGTGAAGCGGCTGGCCGTAGCCCATCATGGTCTTATGAACCTCTGCCAGCCTTCTTGGCTCCATTATGTCATAGCTTACCACATAGCTCTGCAGCCCAGTCAATCAGATCACCTCATACCGACCCGCCTTTCGCCTATTATCTCGCGCCAATCACCTGTTCTAATCGCCTTGCTCCAATCAAATCATCTTTTGCAGAAGGCCGGATACTCCTCAATCTCCCCGGAGAGAACCCGGGCTAAAATTCGCGACTGCACCCAAAGGACTCTCCGGTAGCTGATTTTGTATCCAAAGAGCGGGTGTGTGATTTTGGCATCCATCCTCCTTTCATAGCCAGCCACGACCTTGCGCTTAGCATACCGACCGATCATCACGCCCTCTTCGGTTATCACAAAATCCTTGACGGTCAGCTCCTTGTTATTGAAGAGCGACACCATTGTGGAATCAGCTATCAGCGGCTTGCTAGTAGCTTCTGAAAAACAGTGATGCTTTTCCGGAAAGCCTCATCGGCCTGCCGGGAGAGCTATACCGGAATAGCTATTCAAGAATAGCTATTCAAGAATAGCTATACCAGAATTATGGGATCGCTGCATGCACAGGATAGCGATCGGGCCATCACGATATCCGTATCGACATTTCTCCTCACCAGCGCCTTCTGGTAGGAGGGATTGAGCTGAGTGGCTCTCTTGTATGCCTGAACGGCAGTCTGGTAGTATCCTTTGTAATCGTAGATCACACCCATATTGTACCAGGCTTCAGCGTAAGACTCATTGATAGCCACAGCATTATTGAAGGAAACCAGGGCATCGTCGTATCTTCCCAACAGACCCTCGTCAATTCCTTTATTGTTCCATGCTTCTGCATCGTTTTTATTCAGTTCGAGAGATTTGCTGTAGGCCTGCAACGATTCCTCATATTTATCCTGGTTATAGAGGTTAAGGCCTCTCATGAACCATTCAGAAGAGGTCTCATTTTCTCCGGCGCAGACAGGCACCATCAGGGCGCAAACCAGTGCCAGTGCTACAACTGCTAAATAGAAATTCTGCCATCTGCAATTCGTCAATCATCCCTCCGTTTCAATCTAGGCTTTTTCCAGCAACTAATCCTGTGGCTTTCTCCTGCGGTATTAATGGCTATTGCCTATTTACATATACCCATTCATTAGATCTGCATTCCTTTGCTCATTCATTTAGGTCTATATGAGTCTATGATATCGGCAAATGCCTTCAGGACCTTTTCCAGCTCCTCTCTTCCCAGGCCGAAGGTGGATAGCTTGAACTGGCGGGTCAGTCCGGGCTTGATGCCGGATATGCCGCGCTCCTTCAGGTCTTTGTAGAGGAAGTAGCGTCCTTTCTTTGCCTTCTGGGAGATCTCGTAGAGGTTTTCCGCCAGGAAGAACATGAGATCATGGTTGTGGGGCCGCTCTCCTTGCTGGATCATGCCCAGCTTCTCCATCTCCGCCGAAAACCAGCGGGCTCTGTCCACCTCCTCCGGCCAGCGGGCCACCCGTTCAGCAACAGCCGGAAAAGATGCCATCAGAGTCAGGAGAGGAGCGCCGCGCACTGTGCAGCCCAGCAGCTCAACCTCTTTATTCTTTTTAGTGGAAGAGATCCTGAAGATGGGTTTAGCATACTCCTCAGAGGCTCCCAGAAGACCCACCGGCCCGGAAGCTGCCATGGACTTGTGACCGCTTCCCACGATTATGTCTGCTCCCAGATCGCGAGCATTAACCGGCATACGTCCGATGGAGTAAGCCCCGTTGAGAAGCAAAGGCACGCTGTAGTCATGACAGGCATCAGCGATTGCTCTGGCATCAGGAAGGTTTCCATAGTTTCCGTCCGGGTAGGTAAGAACTGCCATGCTGACATTTCCCTTCTGCTCATAGGCCCGCTCAATTGCCTCGACATATCCTTCTGCGGAAATGGCATAATCCGGCTCCTTGCTGGGTCGGACATACTCTATCTTCAGGCCTGCTCTCTCGGCAGCAAGGACCGAAGTATAATGGGCATTTCCATCCATGACCACCCAGTCGCCCTTCTCACAAAGAGCATGCATGGCCGCAAACTTTCCCTCCCGCGCCCCATGGGTCACGCGCACATCATCGATTCCAAGAAATTGGGGCAGAACGTTATGCACGAACTCCTCGACCGGGGGGTTTGTGATCTTGTCCAGCCTTCCCGCGCAGAAGTCGCAGACCGAGTATCCGTCTCCCCATTCCTGTAGAGCGGCTCGCGCCTGCGGCGTGAGTATTCCGCCCCTCTGCAAGGGATCAATGTTGATCTCTGCCTTCTCCCTTAACAGGCCGCAAAATTTTTCAAGATTTTCCATCATTCAATCCAGCTCTTCTCCTTCCGAAAGATAATCCTTTTCCAGCTCTATGCATAAAATGATATATTTGTCTCTCTTTTAAGAGTTGATGGCTTTAGTGATAGGGCACCGGGGGGCGGCGGCGTCCGCCCCGGAAAATACCCTGGAGGGCATCAGAGCTGCCGCCCTGTGCAAAGCAGACTACGTTGAGCTGGATGTGAGGCTTTCTCGCGATGGCGAACTGGTTCTGATGCATGATGAGAGCCTGGAGAGGACCACCAATGGCAAAGGTCTGGTTGAAGACTTTAGCCTTGAGGAGCTGAAGGCCCTTCTTGTGAAAGGCCCGGCAGGCAGCAGCTCGGAAGACCGGAGAATAGCGACCCTGAAGGAGGCCGTCCATCTCGCCAGCCAGCATAACATCGGCCTGGTAGTGGAGATGAAGGAAGAGGGGCTGGAGGCATTGGTGGCGGAAGCCCTGACCATAAAGAAGAGCATTGTAACCTCCTTTTATCATAACAGTCTGCGCGAGCTGTCTGACATCTCGGACCTCATGACTGGCATCATTATCTCATCTCTGCCCATAAATCCTGTGCAACTGGCCGTTTGGGCAAAAGCACGGGCCATTTTTCCCAAGCGGGTCAATGCGAGAATGATCAAGGAAGCTCATCAGAAAGAAATCTCAGTCTTTCCCTGGACAGTTAATAGCAGAGATGAGGCGAGATGGCTTCTCCGGCTGGGAGCGGACGGACTGGTGACCGATGATCCATGCATGATTCGGGAGGTGGCCGACCTTCCGGCAGAGGCGACGGGCAAAGACAATTGCCAGTACTATCCCTGCCATCACTTCCCTGATCAGGACTGCACCCACTGCTTCTGCCCATTATACCCCTGCAGGGACGGAGAGCTTGGCAGCTATGTGAGAACCAGGAAAGGAAAGAGGTTTTGGAGCTGCATCAACTGCCGGCTGGTTCATCGCAAAGATGTGGCAGCATATCTGTTCCGGCATCCAGAGGTGACCACGGCGGAACTGAAGAGACTGCCGGAAATAATGCCGGAAATACTGCCTGATAGACTGCCTGACCCGGATTGACAGAAAAACGATATCAATTAGCTTAATCAGATCTTCTCATATAACGAATTCGAAGCATTCGAAGCCGGAGGGAATAAACTGAATCTTCATATTATCAAAGGGCTTGCTCTATCTGGAAAGACCGATAATCTGGCAAGAAAAATGGAGCAGGCACATAATGAGAATCCCTTATCATACACCTTTCTAGGGCCAACGGGAGAATTTGCAAAGGAATTCTCAGAATGGTTTTCGAGGCGCTTGCATTCATCTATTCCCCGAGGAAGCTTCCTGGTTATAGACCAATTTGCAGATGAGGTCTATGGCCATGCTCATCAGGAAATGGCATACGCAGACAAGCACCTATTAAAGGTCTTCATAGCCAATATTCTTGGATCGGCAACCAAAGAAGAGCTGGGATCATTTTATCCGCTCAAAGATTCCCTGGGATTGATTGGATTCGTCGCCGAGGCGGTGATGCAGGCCAGGGACGAAGGAGAGGCTGCCCTGATAGCAAGGCTGGCCAATGAAAAAGCCAGGTCTCTTGTCAAATTTGCTCTTGGCAAGCTAGAGGTCTGCTACGGGACAAACCTCTTTGATACCTTTGATGCCTACGTTAAGATAGACGCCGGGGAAATCAGAGACTATGTGGCATCCCGATTTGGCAGCAGTCTCTTCCTTGACGGTTTCTCTGACCTCTCCTGGGCTCAGATGATATTTCTTTCAAAAATCATTCCTCTATTCCAGGATACTTTCATAACCCTCGACCCGGCCCTTGTGGACAGGGATAACTGGGCCAAATTCCGTGAATTGCTTGCAGCACAGCATGCGGAGGTATTGGAAGAGCAGCTTGCATCCTCTCCATATGTCACTCTGTCACTTGAAAGGCTCTTGAGAGACCAGGGTCCTCCGGCCAGGCTGGAAGACGATTTTATTCGCATCGCTTGCCTGAGAGACCCGGAGGCTGAGCTAATACAGGTCTGCCGTGATATCAAGCGGCGGATCGCGGATGATGGCATGAAGCCAGGAGAGATAGCCGTGGTCCTCAACAACTTCTCGGAAAGGGCACGGGAGTTCACCAGAAAGCTGGAAGAATATGGAGTTCCGGTCAAGGCAAGCGGTGAAGAACCATTATCAAGCAGCATTGCCGTCCAGCTTCTGATTCTGCCATTCCGCGCGGCTTTAGCCGGTTATCCCTCTCATCTTCTCATATCAATGCTTGATCACGGCCTGGGACTGCCGGAGGTCCCGCAGTTGGATCTAGACGGCCTGGAAGCTCTGGCCAGGGGAGCGGGGCTTTACATCGGGCCACGGAGCAGCGGTCTGGAGGAGCGGAAAGGTGAATGGAAGATAAAACTTGATTGTCATCTCCAGGCGGAAAAGCAGATGCTGGAGGTCCTCGCTCAGGATGATAGCATCTATGATAACGATCTTCAGGCCATAGAGGCAAAGATCCGGCTTTGCCAGGAGATGCTGGAAAAATCCGGGCAGCTATTTGAGGCTCTGCGAGTAATCGAGACCTTCAGGGAATGTGGAACCGATATAGTGCGTTTCAAGAAAGAGCTGTCCACCTGGATGGAGCCTCTCAAGGTTCGTTTTCTCGACAATGCTGATCTAATAACCGAAGTCATGGCCCTGGCCAAATTTGAGCAGCTTCTTGGCAAGCTGGAGGTCGCGGTCAATATCATGGAAAGCAATAGCCAATCTCTGCAGGGCCTTATGTCCTTGCTGGAGATCTTGATAAGCAGCGAAGAGTACAGATCCTCTCCACCCCTGGCGAACAGAGTGGAAATACTGCCACTGCATTCTGCGAGATTTCGCCACCGGTCTATAAAGTACATCGTTGACTTCAATGATGGGATATTTCCTTCTCGTAGATCCAATCCAATTTATTCTCTGGAAGGCTCTCCTCAACTCCCTGGCTACTGCCAGACCAAGGAACGTGAGCAGAGACAGGCGCTCTATTCCTGTTTATGCTCCTCTTCTCAGGCGGTAATAACCTACCTGGCCGCCTCCAGAGAAGGAGAGCTGATGATGCCATCTCTATGGCTGGATAGCTGGACCTTCGATAAGGCCGGTGTTCTGGAAAGGGCGAGTGCCACAATGAGTTCTGCCGAGCTGAAGATCCAGTTTGGGCGAGGCATGGCCCAGGGAGAGGAACCGGTCGTTCCCGAAAGCATTCAAAGCCTCATGGCCCCATTAAAGCATTATGCCGATTCGGAATTTTCCTGGAGGATTGAAGATCCGGCAGTTGTGCAGTCCCTGGTAGGAAAGAGCCTGAGCTATACCAGGATCTCAGAGCTGAACAAATGTCCATTTAAGTTCTTCCTGCGTCGCATGCTCCGGTTGGAGGAGCAGTCCGGGAAGCTTTATGGTCTGTCGCCCATTGAGAAGGGGATCACCTACCATGCCGCTCTCAAGAGCCTTTACGACTGGAAGCAAAAGGAAAATGCAACCTGGGATAGGGCAATAGAAGAAGGCAAGATCAGAGAGGTGGTAGAAGGCATCATGCAGAGGTTTCTCGCGGCCAATACTGTCCGGTCAATGCCGTCCGTCAGAAGGGCCATGACTGAAGAAGCAACTGGCACGATTCAGGGCTATCTGGAGTTTGAGAGAGACGATGCGGAAAAGGCCTGCATCGGTGAGAGGACTCTGGTTGAGCTGCCGTTTGAGCTCAGGCTGGCAGATATGGCCTGCCTGGCATCAGGCTGCGGCAAAAAGTATGGCGATATGATCCTGCGGGGCAGGATTGACCGGATTGACATAAATGTTGCTTTGAAAAAGAAGGTCTACGATCTGGTTCTTTCCGATTACAAGGCCGGCAGTTCCGGGGAATGGGAACAACTGAAGCTATACACTCTGGTGCTGCTTTCTCTGGAGCACAAAGATCTTCCCAGGAATCCGGAGCTGATAAGGTCTTTTTTCCGTAAAGTAAGAGAAGGAAAGATTTCCATGAATCTGGATGTAATTGCCAGCCAGAACAGGATGGATCTCTCCACCAGGCCCAGGTCGTCGCTGAGCTTTTCGGATGTGGACGGGGAGCTTCTCAGGACACTTGATCAGATCTTCGAGCAAAGGGAGTTTCAACCAGGCAAAATGATTGAAGAAAAAGGAGGCGACTGCTATTTCTGCGGCTTGAAGCAGAATTGCGAGTCCATCCTGAACTGCCGGGGAGGAATGCATTGATGGAGCAAATGGAAAAGGACCTCTTCATTTCGGCGAGCGCAGGCACGGGAAAGACCCATGCCATCTCCACAGCCTACGTCGAGCTCTTCGATCGGGCTTTTCAGAACGAAGTCCCTCTGGATGTGGGCAATGTCGTTGCCATAACATTTACCCGGAAAGCAGCCGCTCAGATGAAATCCCGAATTTTGGATATGATAAGGCAGCGAGAGGACAGCAATGCAAAGTGGCAGCAGCTAAAATCATCCATGACCTTTGCCTGGATAAGCACCATAGATTCCTTTGCGGCACGCATCCTATCCGAGGTTGGGATCTTTGCCAATATAGCTCCGGATATCCAGATCGGCTCGGATTCAAGGGTTTCCGGCATTCTAGAGCGATGCATATTCCGCGCCTTTTTTGAGCATGAGGACCTGATTGAACAATTGATCCGCCACCTTACTCTGGATGACCTGAGCGATGCCCTGATGAGAGCCGTAAAAGAGAGGAGATACGCCATGATGAGGTCGAAGCCTGCTGGAAATATCGTGGCCGGGATGCCTCTGCATGGCGATCCGGTCGCGGCCGGGGACCTGGCTCTCGCCTCAGACGCCTTCAAGAAGCTCTTCGAAGAGGTTTACAGATCGTTCCTGGAGGAGACGGCGGAAGAGAATTTGACCGATTTTGCAGGAGTTCTCGTCGCTCTCAAGGATTTGCTTTCTTCGCCCGATAATTCCTGGATCAAAGAAAGATACCGCCGCCAGTTCAAGCACATCATAGTGGATGAGTTTCAGGATACGGATTCTCTGCAAAAGGAGGTCCTGGAGCTTCTGAGGGGCGAGCATAGCCGCACCATCTACGTGGGCGATGCCAAGCAATCCATCTACCGGTTCCGGGGGGCTGAGGTAGAGGTCTTCTCTGATGCCAGGGAGGAGGTCAGGTCCGGGCAGGGAGAAGTGCGGCGCCTGGAAAGGAACTTCAGGTCCCATCCTGACATTCTGAAGCTATGCAATGCCTTCTATCCGCTGGTCTTCAGCTCCTCTGAAAAGAAATACTCTCAGAGCTATGAACAGGTAAAACCTCTGCCAGTCATTGGTGAGACCGGCAACCGGCCCAGAGTAAAGATCCTCTTTGATCCCCAGGACGAAGCTGAGGCCGCTGCAAAATATATTCTGAGCATAGTGGGCCAGCAGTTCGATTTCGTGGAGAGGGGACAATTTGATGGTGAGACAAAGCTATTTGCCTCCAGAAGACCAATTAAGTTCAAGGATATCGCCATACTGCTGCGGAAGATGAGGCCTGAAAAGGGAAAGGAATATACCGGCGCCCTGGCCAGGCATGGCATTCCTTTCTACACCGTGGGAGAGGCCGGATTTTTCGAGATTCCAGAGATTGCCGGCATTTTAGCAGCGCTCAGGGTGCTGTCCAATCCAGGCGATGAGATGGCTCTGACCTCTGCCCTCATGTCTCCGGCAGTTGGCCTGGATATTCAAGACATGGCCCGGCTAAAGTGCAGGGCTAAAGACGCAGGAAAAGGCATATTCCAAATTTTGGGTTTGATTGAGGAGTCAGACATCGACCCGGGCAGGATAGACCGGGTGAGGAGATTCCATGCGGTCATAGAAAGGTATCTGCCGATCAGAACCCTGATCCGGCCCAGCGAGCTGGCGGAGAGGCTGGTGGAGGAGCTGGATTATCCGGCGTTCCTGGCCGTCGAGGATGGCAGCGGCAGGAAGTCCGCCAACCTTCGAAAGTTTATCATAGCTGCCCGCAGCCTGGATGAGGCAGGAGTATCCCTGCGGGATCTGGTCCGGATGCTCAATAGCGCAGGGCTGGACGATGAAGAGCAGGCTTCCATCGAAAGCGAGGATACCGATGCAGTCAGGGTCATGACCGTCCACAAGGCCAAGGGCCTCGAATTTCCTATTGTGATCGTAGGCGACACCTCCTGGAGCCAGAGGGATCAGAAGGAATTGCTGCTATTTGATAAAGGCGAGGAAGGGATCTGTTTTGCACTCAATTGTCTGGAGTGTGATTGTGATTGCAGCAAAAGTTCATTCCTGGGTAAGCTGGTGGAGGAGGAAAATGACCGCGATTGCGAGGAGGAGAAGCGCTCATTGTACGTAGCTACTACCAGGGCCTCGGATATGCTGGTCATGACTTTATCCGACAAAAAGGGGAGCAAGTCACGGCCCTGGCGGGAGATGATTCTGGGGAGCATGATCCGGATGGAGGGCGATGGGGGAAGGATAGCTCTGTCTCCCGGATTTGAGGGTTTGGTGGAGATAGTCGCTGCCCCTCAGGCCGCGCAGGCACCAGCTTCTGCTGCATCCCCAAGGGTTATTCTGGATACCAGGTACATTGAGCCTGTGGCCGCTGAGACCTTCAAAGAATACATTTCTCCCACGGCCATATGCAAGGCAAAGGCATCTTTGCCCGGATGGAGTGGCCAAATCGGTCAAATCGGTGAAGAGGATGCAGCTCTTGAAGAGGATTCTGGAGAAGGAGGTCAGAATCGAGAAATGGGCCTTTTTGCTCACAGGATCATGGAGGCAGTGGGAGGCGGATGCCGGCTGGCAGAGCTGTTGGGCGGAGGTGGCTGCCGACTTGCCGGGGGCCTGCAATCATCAGAGCTTCTTGATGGGTTGCATGTCCAGGAGGTGCTCAAGCATCTTTTCCTTATCAAAGACCATCCTCTGGTAAAAGAGATGGAAGAGGCCCCGCATTCCAGGAACGAGTTGCAGATCATCAGGCCCTTTGGCAAATATATTCTATCGGGAAGGCCGGATAAGGTGATAAAGACGGACGGGGGATGGAAGATCCTGGATTTCAAATTTTCTTCGTCAGAAAGCCATAGCGAGGCTTATGAGTTTCAGACCCGGTTCTATCTCTATATTGCCCGGGAGATCTATTCGCCATTGCTGGGGGCGGAGCTGTTCTATCTGAAGGATGGGGTCTCCGTGAAAGTGCGATTGGACGAGGAGGAGGTCAGGAATTTCGAGGAAGAATTGATGAGGAAGATAGAAAGGGCATCAGGCAAGAATGGGTAGTGTGCAATTTTTATATAATTAGCATTTGCCCTGTATCCAATCCATTTCATTCCACTTCATTACTCTAAGTATGTAGCCCCTGAACTCTTGACTCTATTTACTCATCACTAAAAATATTTGTAGAGTTTATGCGCTTTGTCGATGGTCACGATCTTCAGGATCTTAACCAGCTCCTCCTCCTCACAAATTTGATAAAACACGGTGAATGATCGCCCGACATGCAATCGATAGAGCTTGCCTTTCTATCGATGACCACCTTGCGGCTCAAGATGGCAACTCCATATAGTCGCCTTCATCGGCTATTTGCTTGAGATGCGCAATCAAGCGGGCCTTCTTCTCTCTTTCGACCATATCAGCGAGCAGTTGGCTGAAGGTCTCACCAGGCCTGCGAAGATCAGATAACTCTGCCCATACCGGCTCAGTCACAGCCAGGCGCTTTGAGGCAATCATGATGATCTTGTAAAGGTTGTAAAGCAGAAATAGCTTTTAGCGCAAGGATTTTCGTGAGGGTCTGGCCAATGCCCTGATTCACCGCGATTACTCTCGACTCGGGGCGGTGCATGTGCAGTGGCACGAGGACAGAATTGAGATCTCCAATCTGAGCGGCTTTCCGGAAGGCATCAGGCTGGACAACTTGCTGGTCACACCTCCGAGACCGCGCAATTCCTCTCTTTCTGAAAGCTGCTTCTGTCATTCAAAAGCCCATTGTAGAGACGAGATCAATCCTTGAGCGACTGAAAGAAAGCGGAATTATAGATGCCCGCGGAGTGGGCAAGAATCGCTCATACCAGTTCTCTGCTCACACCTACAAGAGATTGGGTCAGGAGGCTGCATATGTAAGGCAGCGAGGCTTGCAGCCGTTTCAAGCAGAGCAGATGGCTCTCCAGTATGTGAAGGCTTATGGGAAGATCACACGCAAGCAGGCAGAAGAGCTATGCAAGATCTCCTCAACACAGGCACGCGATCTTCTCTGCCGGCTGGTGAAAAAAGGCGTTCTGGAAATGCATGACAGCAAGAATGGAGCCTATTATGCGGAGGCGTCCAAAAATATAGATGGGTCCAAATAGGATTTGGAGAAATCTAAAAAAAGACACATTAGATGGATTTTAAAAAATATTTAATTATCAATACATAAGTTTTTCATTAGGTACCTTCAATAGATTAATCCTGGAGGGATCAAATGCATCTATCAATGAGAATTGCCTTAGTACTGGGCATAATCTCTATTTTACTCAGTAACGGCTTTCTTCCCGCTATTGCTCAAGATTCGCCCCAAAATCCACCATTTGGTTATGATAAAGGAGTTTGGGTGTTGACCAATAAAGCGCCTCACTTTGATTACCCTGACTCAGACGCTCCAAAGAGGTTTTCAGTAGGCGGAAATTCAATTACCGTGAGGTATGACTGGATTGCTCAATGTAGTTCCGAAGGCAATCGTCCCGCGTATTACCTGGGAACTTCCACCTGGACAGAGCCGCCTTCAGTCTTGTCTCCAGGAACGAAGCTAGAAACAATCATGACCGTTTCAATGGAAGGGAATCCCGCACCCTGTAGTGACGGATCATGGGGCTACAATGGTCCATCGGAAGCGCATGTATCTCTATATAATTCTGTCACAAATACTTATGCAAATTGCTATATGACTCATGCCGATCCAAAGCCGCCAGCTACTTCACAAAAGGCTATCTGGGATGTGCCATGGGGGACGATCGGGAAGACAATCCTATATTCAATGGAGTTCAGTGATGGACGTAATAGTGCAGATGCCTATTACACTTACACATACCAGGATCAAAAAATCTCTGAACAAGCCTCCAAGCCTTCTGGGCAGGAAGCACCTGAGCAATACATCACGCCCTTTGATTTTGGATCTGAAAACCACCCGCCCACTGTGATCCTCTCCTATTCCCCCAGCAATCCAACGGAACGGGATTTAATAGAGTTCACTGCCGAGGCTAGCGATCCGGACGGTGATGAACTGATCTATAGCTGGTTCATTGACGATGAAGAGCAATCCGATACTGGTTCGACCATGAGCACAACGCTTTCTCTTGGCGATCACACAGTCATTGCGAAGGTATCCGATGGAAAAGGTGGTACTGATGAAGACCACGTACATCTGACGGTGACCCTCTCATCGGGCATCTCCGGCGATGTTATTGAGGCAGTTTTATTGCTGCCTATAACTGATGCTACAGTGACTGTGGAAGACCCTGATGGAAAAGTAATACGGCGGGTACCTGTAAATGAGGACGGAAAATACTCCATTCTTCTGCCGCCGGGCACCTACCGGGTCTGGGCCTCTGCACCAGGCTATCTGCCTTCCACTGGGATGTCCGGGGAGCATGTGGAGGTTGAACAGGGGATACTTGAAGAGGATGTCAATTTCCGATTGGTGATGGAGCCTACCAATGGAGGAAAGCCCTGCAGTACTCCTTGGACAGAGGTATTTCTAGCTCTAAATCCCTGCAATGTAACCTTGGGGCCTACGGTGCCAGCTGGAAGTTATATGATTTGGGTTTCGCCCGTAGAAGGTCCAAGCGGATCTAAACCACATGACTGGAAGAGCTACGGACCATATCAGATCAGCGCAAGGCATTATTATTCTGTAGTGGTTAAGGGAGACACTGGAAAAAGCAGAGTGGTTGTTAAAGAGGACGACCCCGAGACCAGTTGCTATGAAAGCATGCTAAAGCCGGGATTTGCGTACATTTACTTTCGCAATGACGTTATCAGCTACAAATTACATTACGCTATGACTATCTGCTCAGTATCCGGTACTAAACTGGCTAGCGATGACACAAAGCGGATTGGAGGTTAGAAACATAGCCAATGAAGTGGGCTATAAGAGCTGATTCCAGCCTCTGAAGTACATATAACTTTTTTATTATGTGCTTATATTTATGTTTCATTACAAGCACATATTTTTATAAGGATACTTTCTACACTTCACTGGAAATCATCTAACAGGAATGCTTCGCAGCGGTATCGCTTCAGATCGTTTTTATATTTTTCTAAAACCATATTTTTCAGCAGGAGGTCGTCGCCCAGCCGCTTATTCTCTTCTTTGATCCTGGAAAGCTCTTTGACAATCTCACTTTGCGGCTTTAGATCAGACTCTTCCGCGGGAGAATTTTCCACTATCTAAATAATAAACTCGGAGAGCTGCAAATTTGCTTCTCCGCTAATTAATTCCGTCCACCTCTTTCTATCACTTTGTGAATGAGGATCGAGCCAAACATACCGTGCTTTATCTATCTTAACCAAGGAATCACCAAAGAAACAAATATACTTTATGAAATTTAAATATTACCGATAAAATTACGCTGAGGGTGAGACTTCAGCCTATTTTTACCGGTAAAAGGGTTCTATTTTTCTACAAATTGAAAACATTTTATGCAGGCAGGAGGGCCTGATCCATCACTTTCTTTTTCTGAATAATTTCAAGAAGGCTGCATACTCTTCAGGAATGATTCCCGCGTTTTCTTGATGAACTGGATTGCAGACCAGCCGACGAACTGGAGGACCAGGATCTTGATTTCAAGGAGTGGATGGGCCGCAGCCAGAAGGATGCCCTGGAGCTGGTTGTTGAAGCTGCTGTTTGCATGGCCAACGGTGGAGGTGGAACGGTCGTTTTTGGAGTAAACGACAGAGCAATGGGCCGTGCGGGGGCCATTCCCGTGGCCATTGCCCGCTTACTGGATCACGTTATGGCGAACAATCCCATAACCACCGTCGAACATGGCCCGTTTCATTTCGAATACCGCACTTACCCCGAGATAGCTCTTCGCGAAGCGATCATGAATGCCTTCTGACATGCGGACTTTCGCATGAGCAGCCCGATTCTTTTCAAGCAGTACCCCCATAAGCTGGAGATCGGCAACCCCGGAGGATTCATTGGAAAGCAGCATATGTCTATGTCAGCCAAAAGCAATTTCGAGAAAAAAGCCCTGAAGATAACCAATAGCTTAATCAAAGGGCCTGCTCTATGTCGCTCAGCTCCATGTAGGCAAAGGCGAGCAGTACACGTTTTGCAGGTCCTTGGGATCGAACTCAAAGGACCGGCGTAGCAATTTATATAATTATGTAACAACAATAGGCGACTAGATATTATGGATATCATCATGCGTGCGGCTATAGAAGAAGCCCTTAAGGGATTGAAAGAGGGTGGAGTTCCCGTAGGCGCTGTATTGGTCGAGGACGGGAAGATCATAGGAAGAGGACGAAACAAGAGAGTGCAACAGGGAGATCAACTCATGCATGCGGAGATTGATTGTCTGCGCAATGCCAGGCTCACGGGCGGCTACCACAATACGATCCTCTATTCCACGCTCATGCCCTGCTACCTTTGTGCCGGGGCGATCGTCCAGTTCGGGATAAAAAAGGTCGTAGTTGGAGAATCCAATAGCGCACCAGAAGCCAGTGATTTCATGAAATCTCATGGCATAGAGGTGGTAAACTTGGACTTGAAAGAGTGCAGGGAACTGATGGAGAGATATATAAGCGAGAACCGAACGCTTTGGAATGAGTTCCTATCTGAGCTAAATCCCGATCTTCTAATGCCATCTGGATTGAAGTCAAAATCCTAGTGCATAATATGAAAAAGACCATCGATATTCTGGCCTTGACTATAGCCGTCAGGCACATTATCGCCCGAAGACGGCAGACTTTTCTCTCCGTCTTGGCTGTAGCCCTGGCTGTGAGCATCTCGGTCATATTCACATCTCTAGTCACCGGCCAACAGCAGATTCTCACCGATCTCGTGGAAGAGAAGCTCCCCCATGTTGTGGTCAAGCCGCAGCCGGGCGAGGACTTCATTCACCTTTATAAGAGCTTGCTGAATAGGATCGGGACCCTGCCGGGCATAAAATCCAGTGCGCCGTCCCTCTCATCCACAGCCACGTTATCCCGCAAAGACAAGACCAAAAACGCTCTGCTGAAGGGGTCAGACCCCCAGGAAATGGACAGGATCTACAAGATAGGCGAAACAATGGTACAGGGTGATTTAGGCAGCATTCAGCAGACCAGAAATGCCGTCGTCGGCCGTACCTTAGCCGAGAATCTGGATATCAAACTTGGAGATAAGATTTATGCCACATTTCCCACGGCCAAATCAACTGATCTAACTGTCACCGGCATCTTTTTTACCGGCACGCCTCTGGATGAGAAGGTGGCCTTTGTCTCCATGAAGACCGCCCGTAATTTTCTAGATAAAGGGGATGTGGTAAATGCCGTCGAGATCAGCCTGCAGGACATAGCCCTCTCAGAAGAGCTAGCCGCTCAGATCTCCTCATGGGGCTACAATGCCAAGAGCTGGCAGGAGAACAATCCCGAGATCATGCGGGCTATAAACATCGGCGGCTTTTGGACCAGATTCTCGGTGCTGCTCTTTATGGTGGTGGCCTTTTTCGGCGTGGCCAGCATCATGAACCTGCTCGTGGTGGAGAAGACGAGAGAGATAGGCATGCTCATGGCCATGGGTGCCAGCAGATCGAATATCAGGGATATCTTTCTGGTGGAGAGCGCCATCCTCGGTTTTATGGGTGCGGCAGCAGGGACTGCTCTAGGCCTGGCAGGCGTGCTGATTTTGGGAAATGTTCCCTTTGAGATCGCAGCCGGAGGCAGTGAGATTACTACTCTGCCCCTCATCATAAACCCCTGGGAGATCTTCTTGCTCGTCTTTTGGGCGGTAGCTTTGAGCATAGTGGCGGCCGTCTATCCGGCAAGAAAAGCCTCCCGGCTCGATCCGGTCATGGCCTTGCGAGGCGGTTAAAGGCGGAGGATATGTTCGAACTTGATATTGCTTTGCGGCATGTGACGACCAACCGGAGGGGCAGCGCATTCACTATGATCTCTGTCGCCATAGCGGTGGGCATCATCATCATGTCTCTTGGACTTACGGAAGGGGTGAGGGTGCAGATCCTGGAGAATACGATAGAGAAAAATCCTCACCTCATAATCAATCCCAAGAAGACAGAGAGCTACATAAACATGTACCGGACGCTCTCTGAGATGATGGCAGATTATCCGGGCGTTTTATCCGTCTCACCCCGGCTGGTGGGCCAGGGAGCGGCACGTTTCCAGGATCGTGTGCAAGGTGTAGAATTTGTGGGCGTGCATCCTTTCGAGGAGAATCAACTCATGGCGGTTCAAGAGTCCATGATCTCCGGCAACTTCTCCGACCTCATATTCAATAAGAAGGGAGCCATCCTGGGTGTGAAATTAGCAGAGGGCCTCAAGATCAGGCCGGGCGGCGACTTCTATCTCTATTTTAAGAACAATTCCGTGCGGCTGAAGGTCATCGGTCTGTTGGAAAAGGGAACAGTCAAGGATGAGACACTGGTCTACATCCCATTGAACACGGCCCAAGAGCTTATCGGCCAGGGCGATGTAGTCTCCGAGATAGGGGTGAAACTCGTGGATTTCATAAATGCTCCGGCTTTGAGTCGGGAGATGAATGGGAAAAGCCGGTACAAGACCTCCAGCTGGCAGGACTTCAGCAAGGAGATAGCCAGATTCGTGGGCAATCAAAATGTGACAAACATGCTCTTCTACGTATTCATACTATTAATATCGGCTTTTGTAATAGCCAATACGACGATCATGGTGGTTAGCAGACGGAAAAAGGAGATAGGAATCCTGATGGCTATGGGAGCGGAAAGAAGCTCCATACTCAAGATATTCTTGCTGGAGAATATGCTCATCAGCGTGCCGGCTGGAGCCCTGGGCTGCTTGCTAGGCCTTGGTCTGGCTAAGCTGGTATCACTTCTTCCCCTGGATGTGACAAGCACGGGAGGAGAGGGCGGCGGGGTGCTCATTGTCGCCCGTCCGGAGTACTTTGTCTACGCCATGATCTTTGCCCTGGCCCTCAATCTAATCGCAGGAATTTATCCGGCCTACTCGGCCGCGAAGCTTGATCCCGTGGAGGCGATAGCAAGTGAGTGACGACATAATTGTGCTCAAAGATCTGAGCAAGATCTATGGAAACGGCGTGGAGGTACGGGCCTTAGACGGCGTCAGCGTCAAAATCAAGGCGGGCGAGTTCGTGGCCATTGTGGGCCCCAGCGGCAGCGGAAAAAGTACGCTGCTCAATATGATCGGCCTCCTGGACACGCCTAGTGTCGGCCAAATCTTTCTCAAAGGGATAGATGTCAGCCGGGCCAGCCCGGAAGAGCGGGCAAGGCTTCGCAGTCATGAGCTGGGCTTCGTCTTTCAGTACCATCACCTTATCCCCGAGTTCTCAGCTTTAGAGAACGTCATGATGCCCATGCTCATCGCCAAGAAGGGCAAAGCTGCCGCCAAAGAGAGAGCCCTGGAACTCCTGTCTGCAGTGGGCCTGGCCGATCGGCGGGATAACCGACCCAATCAGCTCTCCGGCGGCCAGAACCAGCGAGTAGCTGTAGCCCGGGCCCTGGCCAACGGGCCATCCATAGTGATAGGCGATGAGCTGACCGGCAACCTGGACACAAAAAGCTCCGACCTCATCTATAACCTGCTGCGGGAGCTGAACCGAAAGATTAACCAGACCTTCATCCTGGTGACGCACGACATGACACTGGCCGAGAAGACGGACCGCATCCTGCGCATTGTGGACGGCAAGCTCGTCTGCGAGCTACGGCGCACGGAGGATGGCTTTGTCACTAATGAGAGCTGTGATCTGGGTGAAGATGACGGTAAGATAAAGAGAGCATAGAATTGATAAGCTTCCAAGCCAGGGGCAGGCTCAACAAGCATCAAATTAAGAGCAACGGCAATGGAAAAGAGGACTCAACAAAGCCAGTGCCACCTGTTCTCTTTAAGTTGGTGAAAAGCCAATACGCACAGATGCATAACGAAGCCATCATTTTTCGATTCCCTAACAATGTATTGCGGCGGGATGAATTTATATCCTTAGAGATCGGAATGATTGAATAAGCGCATGGGTTCGAAAAGAGTTCCGATAGATGAATAATTCTATCAAGATCGTT
>JGI20214J51088_10000715_pt1 | contig 22860 bp, 21 predicted proteins | sample WetSurMetagenome_FD_51088 | JGI IMG/M metagenome (IMG submission 51088) | reverse complement strand
AAATATCTTTTTCATCGTAATTTGATATTATACATTTATAAATTGATACTGAGTCCGACAAGTATTGTCCTTGGCTGCGGAGCTGAATAAAAATCAAGTCCGGACGTGATGTTTGTCACTGCAAAATCTGACGATACTTCAGGGTCCCATCCTATAAACTTTGTAAATGTCAGGAGGTTCTGTCCCTGTAAATAGATCCTCAATCCGGAAAGTTTCAGCTTTCTGACGAACGAAGCCGGAAGGTCATAGCTCAGCATCGCTGATCTTAGTTTAACATAGTCTCCATCGGAAATATACCTGCTGCTTCTTCCCTGGTCTCCATTNCTGTAACCCAGACGTGCCTGCGGTATCATGGTAATATCACCCGGTTTCTTCCAGCTGGCAAGCTGATCTGTTGTCTGGTTGTCAAACCATGTGGCATTGGCAGCCATATATGGGTCACCGGCCATTTGAATCTTATTGCCTGAAACGCCCTGGAAAGTAAATGTAAGACCAATTCCCTTATAGGCAAAGGTGTTTGTAATAGCTCCCAGGAAGGGAGGATTAGGATTTCCGAGCACAACAAAGTTTGCTTCAGCAAAATCAGCTGTTGTTGCAGTGTGGTCAATTACATTCCCNTCTTCGTCCTTCGCATTTACATACCAGATTGCATCACCATTGTCAGGATCGACACCAGCATATTCCGCACCGTAAAATACTCCGAGGGGCTGACCTACCTTTACTACATTCATGAAGCGCGAACTTCCTTCGTCGATAACTTCCTGCCCTCCTAAATTTGTAACCTTATTCCTGTTATAGGAGAAGTTCAGACTTGTTTCCCACGTAAATTCTCCTGATACATTCGTGGTATTAAGCACGAATTCAACACCCTTGTTTGTTACCGATCCCACATTCTGAGTCTGGACCGTATAACCTGAAGTTGCCGGAACAGGAACATCGAGCAGAAGATCGCTCGTGTTCTTGGAATATAAATCAATCTCACCTGAGATCCTGTTTTTAAAGAATCCAAAATCGAGGCCTAAATCAATCTGCCGGGTTGTTTCCCATCCAAGATTTGCATTTGCAATCTGCGACGGTATAAGACCTGACGTTCCATTATAGCTGTCAACTCCGAAGAGACCCAGATGCCTGAAGTTACCGATGCCTGCATTGCCGGTAAGACCATAGCTGGCCCTTAGTTTTAAAAAGCTCAGGGTTGGATTGTCTGTCAGAAAGCTCTCTTTGCTTATAACCCAACCGAGTGAAAGTGCAGGGAAAAATCCGTACCTTGAATTAGCACCGAATCTCGATGAACCATCAACACGTCCGGCAAGGGTAACAAGGTATTTAGCCATATAATCGAAGTTCACCCTCGAGAAGTATGAAAGGAAACTGTACTCAGTCTTGGATGAGGATGCACCGCTTATAAGTCCGGCACTTGCAAGTGTTTTAAGATCGTCGAGCGGGAATTCCTGCCCTTCAGCCCATGCATTATCGATTACAGTATACTGATACTCTGATCCCAGAACTGCACTGATTCCGATACTTCCAAACTGATTCAGATAGTTGAGGTATGATTTTGCAGATACGTTCTGGTTCTCGCCGTAGTTCGCAAACGCATATCCTCCTATCCCCTGGCCTGAGTCGGTCCTTTCGCCGTATCTTGCATTTTCTTTCGTGCTGTAAAGATCGAAGCCGAATTCATTCCTCCAGTTCAGTCCTTTCATAAGCTTAAAGCTGAGATAACTGTTAACAAGAGTTCTGAAATTAGAAATATCCCTGTTGGCTTCCTCAACATCAATCAGACCATTATAATATGTTGTAGTTGGTGTATTATATAATTTACCGTCGAGATCCCTCACAGGTGTGATGGGAGATAATGCAACAAGCTGCATCGGTGTGGAAAAGGCATTATCGGCTGAAACCTGGTCGATAATTGTCTTTGTGATGCTTAATGCCAGTCCCATATCAATAAAATTGTTCACCTTATTATCAAGATTAAGTCTTCCGGAAACTTTCTGTATACCGTTCGACACAAGGATACCTTCCTGGTTGGAGTATGAACCGCTGGCAAAAAACTTAAGCTTGTCATTTCCTCCCTGGGCCGAGAGATCGGCAGTTGTAAGATTCCCTGTCTGGAACGCCTGATCCTGCCAGTCGGTATTCACAGCCAGCTCCGGATCGGTATATGTAGCCCAGCCATCATAACGGTTGAACCGGCTCCTGACGAATTGCAGCCATGAACCTGAATATTCGCTTGGGTTATTTATAGGATCATACCCTTCATAAAGATCACTGTTATATGCGGCCTCTTCAAAATATGAAACAAACTGCTCGGCATTCAGAAATTCCCTGCGGTGCGAAGCCTGGCTGATGCCTTTCTGAAAGTTGAAATTCAGCTTTGTATCACCGCTGACCCCTTTTTTGGTTGTAATAAGAATTACGCCATTGGCACCCCTTGATCCGAATATTGCGGCAGATGCAGCATCCTTAAGAATTTCAACCGACTCAACATCATTGAAGTTAAAAGTTGAAAGAGGATTTATTGCTGCGCCCGACTGGTTAAGAGTTTCTGTCGAGAGAGGCACACCATCCACAACATACAACGGTTCATTGCTTGCAGTAACAGAAGAAGATCCCCTGATCCTCATCCTTGTTGAGCCTGTGGCTTTACCATTCAATGATTCAACAAAAACCCCTGCACTTTTACCCTGAAGGGCGAGTTCGACAGAAGCTACAGGCATATTCTGTAAGTTTGAACCATCGACTTTTGTAATACTGCTTGAGACTTTCGACTTGATCTGTGTACCGTAACCGACAACAACGATTTCGTCAAGGATTGTCGATTCGGTCTCAAGAGCAACATCATAAACACTGGCTGTGCCCACCACAACCTCTTTGGTTTTCATTCCGACATACCGGAATTCGAGAGTTGAACCTGCCGGAGCATTTATCTGATATTTTCCATTCACATCAGTAACAACACCGATAGTGGTTCCTTTAACAAGTACAGTTACACCGATAATGGGCTGATTGTCTTCCGCTCCGGTAACCGTACCTGTAACGGCCTTTTGCTGTCCATTTGCTGGCAGCAATAAACCGCAGACTACAAAAAATAACAACAGAATTTTCTTCATCACTTTTGGTTTAGGTAGTTAATAATTTNCAGGATAATAAAATCCTTTTACTGTCCTTAATGATGCATCGCATCAGGTTGCAAAAATATAATTATAATCTAATTATTATATCATTCTGTAACTTTTTCGGGAAATATTTTAATAATTTAAAGTTAATATCTCATCCCATTTTGTTAGTGGGCGGTTACCCTTTTTTGCCTATTTTTGTGTTCCAACCTTTTGTAATTTTTCAATCCATATGGCCACTTTTTCTCACCTGCATGTTCATACTCAGTACTCTATCCTCGACGGAGCATCAAACATTTCAAACCTTATGGATAAGGTTAAATCGCTTGGNATGGAAGCTATTGCTATTACCGATCACGGGAACATGTTTGGAGTCAAGGAGTTTCATGCAAGTGCCATTAAAAAAGGAATTAAACCGGTAATAGGCTGCGAGATTTATGTTGCAAAAAGATCTCTTGCGGAAGTTTCAGGGAAAGAGGATCGTTCAGGCGACCATCTGATACTTCTCGCAAAGAATCTTAAAGGATATAAAAATCTGATAAAGCTCGTATCAACTGCCTGGATAAAAGGCTTCTACTATAAACCACGGATTGACAAGGATCTGCTGGAGCAGTATAAGGAAGGGTTAATAGCATCATCTGCCTGCCTTGCAGGAGAGATACAGGATGAAATTCTTAAAGGGTCAATCAGTGCGGCTGAGGAGGTGCTGAAATCATATATTAAAATGTTCGGCGAGGACTTTTACCTTGAAATTCAGAGGCATGAAACATATGATCCTGAAGCTGACAGGAGTGCATTCCCGCTGCAGCAGAAAGTCATCGAGGTTTTCAGGCAATTCTCTGCTAAATACAATGTCAGAATCATTGCCACAAATGACGTGCATTTTATAAATGCCGAAGATGCTGAAGCTCACGACAGGCTTATCTGCCTTAACACGGCAAAGGACATCGATGATCCCGACAGGTTAAGGTACTCAAGGCAGGAGTATCTGAAGACAGAGGAGGAAATGAGACAAATCTTCAGCGATATTCCGGAAGCCGTAGATAATGTCGGGGAACTGATTGACAAAATTGAAAAATATAAGCTCGATCACGATCCCATTATGCCCGACTTTGTTCTTCCCCANGGTTATGCAAATGAGGATGATTATCTGAAATATCTCACATACCAGGGTGCAAAGGAAAGATGGGGAAATCTTACGGAAGAGCAGAAAGCACGCATTGACTTTGAACTCGACACGATTGCTAAAATGGGATTCCCAGGGTATTTTCTTATAGTTCAGGATTTTCTGAGAGCTGCCAGGGAAATGGGAGTATCGGTCGGCCCGGGAAGAGGCTCGGCAGCAGGCTCGGCTGTTGCTTTCTGCNTGAGGATCACCGATATCGATCCGATAAAATATGGATTGCTGTTTGAAAGGTTCCTCAATCTCGACCGAATCTCAATGCCCGATATTGATATCGATTTTGATGAAGATGGAAGAGAAGATGTATTAAAGTATGTTGTTAATAAATACGGCCACGATAAGGTTGCTCATATTATAACTTTCGGGACCATGGCCGCTAAGATGGCAATAAGAGACGTTGCGAGAGTCCAGAAGCTGCCTCTTTCGGATGCCGACAGACTGGCAAAAATGGTGCCCGACAGACCGGGTGTTACACTTGCCACGGCATACGCCGAGGTCCCTGAGCTCGCAAAGGAAAGAAATTCATCAAACAAGCTTGTTGCTCAGACNCTCAAGTTTGCTGAGGTGCTTGAAGGTTCAGTAAGACAGACAGGTATTCATGCATGCGGGATAATAATAGGGAAGGATTCTCTCGACAACTATATTCCATTATGCACCGCAAAGGACACCGACCTTTATGCCACCCAGTACGACGGNAGCCAGGTCGGACAGGTCGGTTTGCTAAAGATGGATTTCCTTGGGCTTAAAACCCTCTCTGTCATAAAGGATTGTGTGGAGAATATTAAAAGATCAAAAGGAATCACTATTGATATAGACAACCTGCCACTCGATGACAAAAAGACTTTTGAGCTTTTCAGTAATGGGGAGACAACCGGCATCTTCCAGTTTGAGTCGACGGGGATGAAAAGGTATCTGCGCGAACTTAAACCTAACAGATTTGAGGATCTTATTGCCATGAATGCTCTTTACAGGCCGGGTCCGATGGAATATATCCCGAAATTCATCAGGAGGAAACATGGGCTCGAGCCAATAGACTATCCCCTGCCGGTGATGGAAAAGTACCTCAACGACTCGTATGGCATTACAGTTTACCAGGAACAGGTGATGCTTCTGTCGCAGGAGCTTGCCGGATTTACAAAAGGCGAAGCCGATAACCTGCGCAAAGCGATGGGGAAAAAGAAAAAATCCATCATGGATGAAATGAACCTGAAATTCAGGGAGGGATGCAGCAAAAAGGGGTACGATGAAAATATTGTAAATAAAATCTGGTCCGACTGGGAAGCTTTCGCACAGTACGCTTTCAACAAATCGCATTCAACATGTTACGCAATGGTTGCCTTTCAGACCGGTTATTTGAAAGCACATTATCCTGCCGAGTATATGGCGGCGGTCCTTAGCCGGAACATTAACGATATTAAGAAAATAACAATATTCATGGATGAAACCCGGAGGATGGGGATGGATGTTCTCGGACCTGATGTAAATGAAAGCTATGTAAAATTTACCGTCAACAAGGACGGGAATTTACGGTTCGGGCTCGGCGGAATTAAGGGGGTAGGCGAAAGTGCTGTTCTTCAGATGATTAATGAGCGGGAAGAAAATGGTATTTATAAAAGTATTTTCGATCTGGTTGAAAGGGTTAANCTTAATTCCCTCAACAAGAAAAATCTCGAAGCAATGGCCGTAGCAGGAGCATTTGACTGCTTCAGCAATATTTCCCGTGCCCAGTATTTTGCAATTGATTCAAAAGGAATAAGTTTTATTGAAAATCTTATCAGATACGGAAATAATGCAAAGGCTCTGAAAAACTCGAGTCAGCAATCACTTTTCGGTGGACATGGCGGTTTTGATATAATCAAACCCGAACCCACGCAATGCCCCGACTGGCCAAAGCTTGAAAAGTTAAACAGGGAAAAGGAGGTGATCGGTATCTACCTCTCATCACATCCACTGGATGATTTTAAGCTTGAGATAAACACTTTTACCACCGCCACGCTGGCCGATCTTCAGAACCTTGGTGAATTTATTGACAAAGATGTCACTGTTGCCGGTATGGTAACCGATACAAAAAACGGCATGGGTAAAAATGGTAAACCTTACGGCTCTTTTACTTTGCAGGACTATTCCGATTCTTTCAGATTTATGATGTTCGATAAGGAGTATATTGAGTTCAGCAAGTTTTTTAATGCGGGATATTACCTTCTTGTAAAAGGGAGGGTCCAGAAAAGGAGATATAAGGATGATGAACTTGAATTCCACATAAAAACAATCAACCTTCTGTCAAGTGTAAAAGATGAACTTATTAAATCAGTGACACTTAAAATAAATCCTGAAAACATAAGCAGTGAACTTATCAGCGAACTCATGGAATTTGTGAAAGAAAATACGGGCAATACTGAACTTAAGTTCATTTTCTTTGATGCAGAAGATAAAATCTCACTTTCAATGTTTTCCCGCACCCTCAGGGTCAGGCTTAACAATGAACTTATCTCTTTTCTCGATGATTATCCCGGACTTGAATATAAAGTTAATTAGCTATATTTGGATCATCCAAAAAACATTAAAGACTATGGCATTAGAGGTAAATGACATTAACTTCGATGAGATCGTTCTCAATTCCGAAATACCCGTACTGGTCGATTTCTGGGCAGAGTGGTGCGGACCGTGCAGGATGATTGCACCTATCATGGATGAGATCTCCAAAGATTTTACCGGCAGGGTTACTGTTACAAAATGCGACGTTGATAACAGTCCGGGTGTTGCTTCAAAATTCGGGATAAGGAACATCCCTACAGTTCTTTTCTTCAAGAACGGGAAAGTTGCCGACAAGCAGGTCGGAGCTGTACCCAAGAGCAATTTCGTCAATAAAATAAACAACCTGCTGCAATAGAAATCCTCTGATGACAGTTTGTGTTTTTGCTTCCTCCAGCAGCCTCATTGATAATGAATATGTCAAGGCAGCAGCCGGTCTGGGTTCCCTTTTTGCACAATCGGGGATGAAAGTCATTTATGGTGGCGGTGGCATTGGTCTTATGGCTGCCCTGGCTGATGCAGTAATTGAAAATGGAGGATCCATAACCGGTGTGATACCATCATTCATGAATGATGAAGGATGGGGTCATCCAGGGGTAAATGATATGATAGTGACTACCGATATGGGTGACAGGAAGAAGAACATGTTCGCCAGAGCTGATGCTGTTGTTGCACTTCCGGGAGGGATCGGAACCCTCGAGGAACTTACTGAAGCCATTACCCTGAAACAGCTTGGACTCTTCACCGGACCAGTGGTAATATTAAACACACTAAATTTCTACAGGTCGTTAATCGATTTCCTTGATCATATGGTTGAGGGTAATTTCATGAGGCATGAACATAAAAACATGTGGTCGGTTGCAAATACTCCCGAAGAAGTCATTGAAGCTATCTCAAATGACAAGGGATGGATCGATGATCCGAGAAAAATTGCAAAGATCTAGAAAATCTTAGCAGTTTCAGGTCCCCCATCCGGGTGATTCAGGGGGTTGATCAATATTTCTAGTTTGCTTTTACTGAATTTTGTTTTCAGAAATAGCTTCCCGTCTATTTCAGGCGCCTTAACCCCATCTTTATAAATCTGATCACCAGAAAAGATCCTTACCTCATCCCAAAAACCCAGTCTTATAAAATGATTCAGTACACCTGCTCCTCCTTCAATAAATAATGACTGAATACCCCACCTGTAAAGGTAATCGAGGATCTGAACCGCCGAAGGCTCATTTTTATTAAGCTTAACCAGCACTGATCCCGTCGATATTATTTTCTCCGGATAAAACGAAAAAATAACCGTTGATCCGATCAGCTTGTTCATAGCCATCCCCTCCGGAAGCATTCCGGAACCAGAAAGGATAAGCCTGACCGGATTGTTACCTGTCCAGTCCCTGACATTAAGAAATGGATCATCGGATCTGACCGTTCCACCTCCGACAAGAATCGCCTGTTCCTCAGCTCTCCATTTATGGACAAGAACTTTTTCAGACATCCCGGTTATCCATCCAGGCCTGGCCGAAGAATTATTTCCTCTGTTTATATCTATGAATCCGTCAGAACTTTGTGCCCATTTAAGAATTATATAAGGTCTTTTCTTTTCATGAAAAGAAAAAAAACGATTGTTGATTTTCCGGCACCGCTCCTCGTCAACGCCAGTTATTACCTTGCAACCTGCTTCTTTAAGCTTTGATAATCCCTTTCCCGATACCTTCTCGCTTGTATCCATAGTCCCGACCACAACAACCGGAATTTTGTGCGAGATAATAAGGTCAGTGCAGGGAGGCGTTTTTCCGGTATGGGAGCAAGGCTCAAGATTNACATAAATTGCCGATGATGCGAGCAATTCCCTGTTCCTTACAGAATTTATCGCCATCACCTCAGCATGGTGCCCTCCTGCTTTCAAATGATAACCTTCCCCGATTATTTCACCTTTGTGAACTATAACAGAACCAACCAGCGGATTTGGATAAGTCATACCTGCAGCCTTCGATGCGAGCTCAAGGCATCTTTCCATGAATTTAAGATCATCGTTCCCCGACATATCCCCGAAAGTGCTAATTTTGACTTATGGCTTGTAATTTACAAACAATTAAAGATATCAGGAATTATATTTCNGGGGAACTTTCAGGTTTATATCCTGAAAAGGAATGTGCAGGTATATCAAATATAATCATTTCGAAACTCTTTGAAATGAACAGAATTTCTTCTCTTATGAAAGAGGATGAAATTTTAACCGACACAAAAAAGATTGAGAAAGTAATACGCTATTGCAGGAAATTAAAAACCGGAGAACCGNTTCAGTACGTTATCGGAGAGACNATCTTTTACGATTGCTTAATAAAAGTCAGCCGGGGAGTTCTCATTCCCCGTCCTGAAACAGAAGAGCTTGTGGATCATATAATACAAGAGAACAAAGGATTTACAGGATCGGTTCTTGATATCGGGACAGGATCGGGCTGTATTGCTGTTGCCCTTGGTATAAATCTTCCATCTGCAGGAATAACAGGTATAGACAAATCCCGCCGTTCAGTAAAAACGGCCATCAGGAATGCAGAACTGAATAAATCCGCAGTCTCATTTTTGGAGGCCGACCTGTTTAAATTAAAGCCATCTCAAATACCCAATGCCGATATTATTGTCAGCAATCCACCGTATGTAAGGTACTCTGAAATGAAGTTCATGCACAGAAATGTACTTGATTTTGAGCCACACAGGGCTTTGTTTGTACCCGACGACGATCCATTGAAATTCTACAGGGCAATCCTAGACCTTACTGGTTCCATTCTGAACCCCTCAGGATCCGTCTGGTTTGAGATCAATGAAGTTATGGGAGAATCTGTTCATGAACTTATGAAATCATATAATCTCCATTGTATAAAAATCATAAAAGATATTAATGGCAAAGACCGTATAGCGAAAGGGAAAAAAGATGCCTGAAAATCCTCTTGTCAAAACTGCCCTAAATAAGGCAATGGCTCTTTGTGCAGGACGGGAATACTGCAGCGGCGATATCAGTGCAAAGCTTGAGTCGTGGGGTTTAAACGATTCTGAAGTAAATAGAGTTATCGGTATACTTATCAGAGAGGATTTCATCAATGATAAGAGGTATGCCGAGGCTTTTGTCAGGGATAAATATCACCATAACAAATGGGGAAAAGTTAAAATTGCTTCCCACCTTAAAGCAAAAAAAATTGTATCCGAACTAATCTATTCAGCACTTGCATCACTTGATGAGGATCAGTACAAACAGATGGTAAGGGATACAATTGATTCTCACAGAAAACATGTAAAAGCAAAGAATCAATATGATCTTAAAGGCAAATTGCTCAGGTTCGGTCTTTCAAAGGGCTTTGAGAGCAATTTATTGTATGATATCCTTAATGAGATTGAGGGAAAATGATCTTATTAATGCACTCACCCCCTCTTTACAAAGTAGAGAGGGGGCTGGGGGGTGAGTATATGTCACAAAGATCCAAAGATCCATACAATGTAGGGAAGGAAAGACACAATGAACAACATTAATGAAACAGCTATATCATATGTAATGAGCTGGTTACCATTGTCAGGGTACTTAACATAGAAAACCGAGAACAAAATCCTCATTAATAGTTGTGCGGNAAAAAAGATGAACACTCTGAGCCCATAAATGTTCCATTGGTATGCTTCCGAAATCCTTCCCCTGACAATAAGGGAGAAACTGTGCGACAATCCGCATGAGACACATGGTTCACCTGTCAGTTTCTCATGTATACAGACGATAGGATATTTATCACTGGCTGGCGAAAAAAAACCGGNATATGCAAAAACAAGCAGAATTACTCCGGTAAGAATTATATTTATTTGAAGGTAAGGGTCTCTTCTGAAAATCTGCTTAAAATCAGAAAAGAAATTATTTTTTCTTATCCAGGCTGTCATCGATCCCGGTATTGGCTTTCTCAAGCTCTTCAAGCTCCTGATGTCGATTCTGCTTGCCGGCGCTGGCTTTTATTTCCACCGAATCCCCGTCGGCGTTAATTTTAATGGACACATTTGCATCTTCGAGTTCATCAAGAACATTTTTCTGAACATCGTTTATAACATTCTCTATATTNCCTCCCCACTCCTTATTAAACTTATCCCCGATCTTTCCAGCAACAAATATCTGTGAAAATGAAATAAGCGTTGCAACAACACCGATAATAAGTCCTGCAACCAGGACTCCCCGGGGCGAACCGTTCCTCGAAGCCTGGGATAATCCTATTGAAGCAAGCACTATTGCAATTATTCCCGGTATCATTGCTATGATTCCTACGCATGGGATCACCGCAATCACAAAAGTTACGATTGCCGTTATAAGAGCTGCTATTCCAAGACTCTGTCCCCCGGGCTGCTTTGGGGTTTGGCCCGAAAGTGGAGGCTGGTTCTGTCCGGTGTTTGTTGTAAAATCTTCCATGACATTTATTGGTTTTCGTTATTTTTCATTCCCTGTCAGAATATTTAACATATCCTGCTCTAAAGACGTCAAAGGATTTTCAATGATGCGTCCGGTCTCAACTTTATTCTTCATAAAAATAAAAGTGGGTACCCTTTCGATCCCCAGAGCGTCGTAACCTCCCACAGGCGCCATTTTGGTGTTGTCAACCCCTATAAAAACCATTCTCTCCTNAGGGAACTGCAGAAGATCTGTTATTTTCATGAAACGTGGCACCTCTCTCCTGCTGTCGGGACACCATGTACCCATAACAACCGTTATTGTAAATTCATCTTTATTAATATTGGCTAGTTTGGCTANAACTTCCGGGAGAGGCCTATATTCATCAAATCCCTTCACAAACCATTCTGAATGAGGAGGTTTTGAAAACTGGAGAGGGTTAATATAACCAAGAAGCCATGTAACCGGGTCAGCATAATTTGTCCCGGCCTGTTTCTCAACCGTGGAAACGCCTGTACTTCCTGATTCAGCAACAGGTTTCCCTGTTCTGCAACCTGGCACAATCATTGTGAATAAAATAACAATTGTCAAATATTTCTTCATCCTCCAATCTATATCAATTTATATCTATTTATTTCAATTTACATCAATTTATTTCTATCTGTTCCTNTCATTCTTAATCTTTCCCCTTTCCTCCCACTTCCCCCTGTTTTCGCCTAATATAATACTTTTTTATTCAAATTCATTCAGGAGGATTTCAAGTATCTGCTTGGCGGCTTTTGTCACCCGGGTGCCGGGACCGAAAATTGCCGTACTCCTTTTTGATACAGGAAATTATAATCCTGTGGAGGGATAACACCTCCTGCAATAACAAGTATATCGTCTCTTCCCAGCTTCCTGAGTTCATCAATAACTTCAGGAATAAGAGTTTTATGACCGGCAGCAAGGCTTGAAACACCAAGCACATGCACGTCATTTTCAACTGCTTGTTTTGCTGCTTCCGACGGAGTCTGGAATAATGGTCCGATATCCACATCAAATCCGATATCAGCATATCCTGTTGAAACAACTTTGGCACCTCTGTCATGGCCATCCTGACCGATCTTGGCTATTAATATCCTCGGCTGGCGTCCCTCCTTCTCCGCAAATCTGGCTGCCATCGCCTTTGCTTCTTCAAATTCATTGTCGGATTTGTATGACGATGAATAGGCCCCTGAAATTGTTCGTATCACTGCTTTGTACCTCCCTGTTATTTTTTCACATGCATAAGATATCTCTCCAAGGCTCGCCCTTTTACCTGCAGCTTCAACTGCCAGCTCAAGAAGGTTTCCCTCGCCCGAGACCACACATTTTGTTATTGCTTCAAGAGCCGACTGGCATTCTGCTTCATTCCTCCCGGCCCTCAGCTCTGCAAGCCGTTTTATCTGGGAGTCCCTGACTGCGCTGTTATCCACCTCCAGTATCTCGAGTGGTTCCTCCTTGTCAAGCCTGTACTTATTGGTTCCGACAATGGTCTGAAGGCCTGAATCGATTCTTGCCTGAGCCCTTGCAGCAGCCTCTTCAATCCTCATCTTCGGAATACCCGACTCGATAGCTTTAGCCATTCCTCCAAGGTCCTCTATTTCCTCTATCAGCTCCCATGCCCGATTGGCAATTTCATGTGTCAGGCTTTCAACATAGTATGAACCTGCCCATGGATCAATTGATTTACAGATATTTGTTCCCTCCTGAAGATATATCTGAGTATTCCTTGCAATACCAGCCGAAAAATCTGTCGGAAGTGCCAGAGCTTCATCAAGGGCATTTGTATGAAGACTCTGTGTATGGCCCAGTGCTGCAGCCATTGCTTCAATTGTTGTCCGCCCGATATTATTGAACGGATCCTGCTCGGTCAGGCTCCATCCGGAAGTCTGACAATGGGTTCTGAGCGCCATCGACTTCGGATTCTTTGGATTGAAACTGCTGACTATTTTGGCCCAAAGCATCCTGGCCGCCCTCATTTTAGCAATCTCCATGAAATGATTCATTCCAATACCCCAGAAGAATGATAACCTTGGCGCAAAGTCATCAATATCAAGGCCGGCCTTAATGCCGGTCCTCAAATACTCAAGTCCGTCAGCCAGCGTATAGGCAAGCTCGATATCGCATGTTGCACCTGCCTCCTGCATATGATAGCCTGATATGCTTATCGAGTTGAACTTTGGCATCCTGGCTGAGGTGTACCTGAAAATATCTGCAATAATCCGCATTGAAAATTCCGGCGGATATATATAGGTATTCCTTACCATGAATTCCTTCAGGATATCGTTCTGGATAGTCCCCGACAGCTCTTCATGTTTTGCTCCCTGTTCAAGTGCAGCAACTATATAGAATGCAAGTATCGGAAGGACTGCCCCGTTCATAGTCATAGAAACCGACATTTTATTGAGAGGAATGCTGTCAAAAAGGATTTTCATGTCAAGAATTGAATCGACAGCTACACCTGCTTTTCCTACATCTCCGGTAACACGTTCATGATCAGAATCGTACCCTCGATGAGTCGGAAGGTCAAATGCGACTGACAATCCTTTCTGACCGGCTGCAAGGTTCCTCCTGTAAAATGCATTCGACTCCTCAGCAGTCGAGAAACCCGCATATTGTCTTATTGTCCATGGCTGAAAAGTATACATCCCTGAATAAGGGCCTCGGAGGAAGGGCGGCACTCCGGCTGCAAAGTCTAGATGTTCCATACCCTCCAGATCATCCTTATCATAAAGGTTCTTTACAGGAATGTTCTCTGGTGTCATCCATGGCCCGCTTCCTTCACCAAATGAGTGAATGTCAATTCTTCCAAAATTTTTTGCGGNAAAATCGCTGTATCTGAATTCAGGTCTCATAAATTTTCTTTTACTATCGTTGGCAATCCAGCAACTTTCTCTCTCACAAATCCAGAATTAAGTGCTGATATAAATCCTCCCATTTTCTCAATGTCAGTGAACAATTTCCAGGAGTTTTCAGCAATCAGAGTCGTGAGGGTTTCAATATAATATGAGCCGGCCGAAGGATCAGCAACTTTGTCAAACCATGCTTCCTCCTTTAATATTAGCTGCTGGTTCCTTGCAATTCTTTCAGAGAATTCATCAGGCGAACCACCTGTAATATCAAATGGATTGACGGTAAGGGAATCAGTTCCTCCAAGGATGGCCGACATAGCTTCTGTCTGCGTTCGCAGCATATTGATATAAGGATCGGCAACAGAATCATTCCATATTTTTGTAACGGAATGTATCTCCATCCTGAATTTTNTATTGTCNGGAGTATTATAGGCTTCTGCTATAAGCTCCCAAAGTATCCGTGCTGCTCTGAGTTTTGCTATCTCCATAAAATAATCAGAGCCTGTCCCAAAGCTGAATCGCATCTTCGATGCAGCATCGCCGGCACTTATTCCCCTGTCGGTAAGCTGCGTAAGATATTCTGCTGCCATTGAGATACTGAATGCAAGTTCTTTTACAACTCCGGAACCGAGATTTGCAAAGTTTGAACCATTGATTATAATGTTGCGGTAATCAGGCAGAAGNGCACATTCTTTTGTGAGGGAAGCCAGGTAATCAAAGCCTGCTTCAACCGGAATACATAGTGTTCCGGTCATCATAAGCCTTCCGAGAGGATCAGCTTCCACGGCACCCCGAAGTGATGTCCTGTCAATTCCCCTTTTCCCGCAAATATTAATCAGAGATGAGATTATCTCCCTGGCCTTTCCGTTGGTAAAAAAATTAATCTCTGAACCATCCGGATCTACTCCATCGATCAGAAGTGCCAGGTTATTTTCATTTACCGATCCCGGATCNTCAAGGATAAATCCAAGGGAATCAACCCCTTTCATGAGAATATTGAGGGCTTTTTTATTTGCAGCCGTATAGTCGGAGACCTTTATGTTTTGTCTTACAAGCCAGTTGTTGGAAGATGAATGAACCCCTCTGTCATGACCGGTGGTTATGATGTCTCCCCTTAAGAGTAAGGGGAGAAAACCATCAATGTGCTTTAGGTTCTGCAAATCATCTNTCCTGTAAAAGGGCATAACATCGAATCCTTCACCGGTTTTCCAGACAAGCTTTTCATAAAAATCAGCTCCCTTAAGGTCGGCGCTGATCCTCTCTAACCACTCCTTCGTGGTCACCGGAGGAAACTGTTCAAATAGTCTTTTCTGCATCTCTTATTTTCCTGCAAACTCCATCAAAAATGATTTAATGAACTCATTCAGATCGCCGTCGAGCACTGCAAGAACATTTCCCGATTCGGAGCCTGTTCTGTGGTCCTTAACCATCTTATATGGATGGAGCGTATAGGAGCGGATCTGTGATCCCCATTCTATTTTTTTCTTTTCTCCTTCAATTTTAGCCTGCTCTTCCCTCAGCTTTCTCAGCTCAAGCTCATATAATTGCGATTTGAGTATCCTCATTGCATTCTCCTTGTTGTTGAGCTGCGAACGGGTTTCCTGGTTTTCTATTACGATCCCTGTGGGATGATGCCTGAGCCTGACAGCAGTTTCAACTTTGTTTACATTTTGTCCTCCTGCTCCGCTCGAACGGTAAGTCTCCCATGTGATATCAGCCGGATTTACTTCTATTTCAATGTTATTGTCGATAAGTGGAGAAATAAATACTGAAGCAAATGTCGTCTGACGCTTACCCTGTGAGTTGAAGGGTGATATTCTTACAAGCCTGTGGACACCGTTTTCACTCTTGAGATAACCATATGCTCTCTCTCCGTCAATCTCGAGTGTGACCGATTTTATTCCAACTTCATCACCAGGCTGGAAATCAAGCTCTTTTACCTTATAATTATTTCTCTCTGCCCATCTGAGATACATCCTCATCAACATCGAAGCCCAGTCGTTGCTTTCAGTGCCTCCGGCTCCTGAATTGATTTTGAGAATTGCCCCGAGCTGGTCTTCTTCTTTCTGGAGCATATTCCTCACTTCAAGGTCCTCGACCATGGATAAACATGTATCATATTGCTTATCAACATCTTCCTCTGATGCTTCACCCTCCTTGTAAAAGTCGAAGATGACCTGAAGGTCCTCAAAGCTCTGATCGACCTTGCTGAATTCCGCAGTCCAGCTCTTGACCTGTGATATTTCTTTAAGAAGTTCCTCTGCCGATTTCGGATCGTTCCAGAAATCTGACTTCTGGGTTAGCAGTTCTTTTTCCGTGATCTCTTTAAGTTTTCCTTCGATGTCAAAGATACCTCCTCAACGCATCACGGCGTTCCGACAAACTCTTAATCTGCTCGGTAGTTATCATGAAAAATAAAATTTGGTGCAAATTTAATCTTAATTTGTTTACTTACCTTTAATCTCTTTCAATAAGTGCCGGATGCTGAAGTCATTTTTATATCATAATCTTACTGAGGCTGGTTGTGATGAAGCNGGACGTGGCTGCCTGGCCGGTCCGGTTGTGGCCGCAGCTGTGATTCTTCCTAAAAACTATAAACATCCGGTCCTGAACGATTCGAAAAAGCTTTCGGCAAACCAGCGGCTGGAGCTTAAGGATGAGATTGTGGATTCCGCGATTGCCTGGAACGTTGCTTTTGTCGATAATATTGAGATTGATGAGATAAACATCCTGAGGGCTTCAATAAAGGCGATGCATCTTGCTGTTGAAGGTCTTAAAAAAAAGCCTCAGTTCCTGCTCATCGACGGGAACAGGTTTATTCCTTACAAAGAGATTAAATATGAAACCATTGTAAAGGGTGACGGATTGTACTTCTCAATCGCGGCTGCATCAGTTCTTGCAAAAACCTTCCGTGACGAGTACATGGAAAAGATCCATAATGAATACCCGGTTTACGGCTGGAACAGGAATAAGGGTTACCCGACATCATTTCATCGTGAGGCGTTGAATAAATACGGCATCTCTCCGTATCACAGAAAATCATTCAGCCTCTTCAACACCCAGCTGACGATCAATTTTTAAATAAAAAGTTATCTTTGTCGATTATTTTTGATAAAATCCAAAAAAAATACACCATGAAAAAACTCATTTCGCTTTTTATAATTTTCATAGCATGTCTCGGACTTAAAGCAACTCCGCCCGATGAAGGTATGTGGGTACTCCCGCTGATCGAAAGGCTCAATATCGGAAAAATGACAGAGCTTGGACTTAAGCTTTCTGCTGAAGATATTTTTAGCCTGAACAAAGCCTGCATTAAAGATGCNGTTGTTTCAATCGGTGGATGTACTGCTGAAATTGTATCCTCCCAGGGATTGCTTCTTACAAATCATCATTGCGGTTATGGCCGTATTCAATCTCATAGTACCGTCGAACATGATTACCTAAAAGATGGTTTCTGGGCAATGACAAAGGAAGAAGAACTGCCAAATCCNGGAATGTATGCAAACTTTCTGATCAGAATTGAAGATGTTAGCGCNCAGGTATTAGCAAATGTCAAGGCCGGAATGAGCGAACAGGAAAGAAGTTCAGCAATNAATGAAGCACGCACGGCAATTGAAACAAAAGNAGCACAGGGAACAAACTACAGGGCCACTGTTACAGATTTCTATGGAGGTAACTATTTCTATCTTCTGGTTTATGAAAGATATAACGACATTAGACTTGTAGGTGCACCTCCATCATCGATCGGTAAATTCGGATTCGACACCGATAACTGGGAATGGCCCCGTCATACAGGCGATTTCAGCGTCTTCAGGATTTACTCGGGTCCCGACGGCAAACCAGCCCCTTTTTCAACTGAAAATATTCCTCTTAAGCCAAAATACTGGCTCCCGGTCTCGATCAGGGACCTGAATAAAGATGATTATGCGATGATTTTAGGTTATCCCGGAAGAACTCAGCGATATGCAACATCTTTTGAAGTTGATGAAATCCTGAAGATCACCAACCCCAACAGGATTAAGATCCGCGGTACCCGTCAGGAGATACTTATGGCNGACATGATGGCCGATCAGAAAGTCAATATTCAGTATGCATCAAAATATTCCGGATCATCAAATTACTGGAAATACTCAATTGGCCAGAATAACCAGCTTAAAGCCCTGAATGTTCCTGCAAAGAAACAGCAGATTGAAAATCAATTTAATACCTGGATCGCGGCTGATCCTGACCGTAAGGCAAAATACGGTGAGGCTTTGAATATGATCCGTACATCAATCGAAGGAAGGGCAGAATTTCAGAATGCCCAGCAATATATAAGCGAGTGCTTTAATCAGGGCTGTGAGATTCTGAGTCTTAACACGGTAGCATCATCCCTTATCAACGCTCTGAAAGATGGTGACGCTGGAAAGATAACCGATCTGACGAACAGGATGAAGAACTTTATCGGTTCATTTTATAAGGATTATAATCCGCCTACCGACAAAAAGGCTATGAAGGCAATGCTGAAACTCTACAGAGCTGATGTTCCGGTTAAATTTCATCCCGATTTTTATGTGAACATAATTGATAAGAAATTCAAGGGGAGCATTGACAGGTATGTCGATGATCTTTTTGCAAGGTCAGTATTTGCCAGTGAAACAAAACTCTCAGCTTTCCTAAACAAGCCTGTTTTGAAAACACTTGAGGGCGATCCGGTTTACATGGCAGCCAGCTCCATAAGCAAAGTAAGTACTGATGTATCAAAAAATCTCAGCCAGTTTGATGCCGGCCTTGCCACCGGACGCAGATTATGGATCGCCGCCCTGAGGGAAATGACACCTGAAAAGACTTTATATCCCGATGCAAATTCAACCATGCGTCTTACATACGGTACTATACAGGACTATGATCCGAAAGATGCTGTTACATATAAGTATTATACAACACTGCAGGGAGTCGTCGATAAGTACAAACCCGGCGATTATGAGTTTGATCTTCCCCAACGGCTTATCGATCTGAACAATAAGAAAGAATTCGGGAGATACGCCTCACCTAAAGGTTTTATGCCCGTATGCTTCCTTACGACCAATGATATTACGGGAGGTAACTCAGGAAGCCCCGTTTTGAATGCCAACGGTGAGCTGATTGGTCTGGCTTTTGACGGTAACTGGGAAGCAATGAGCGGTGACATAGCATACGAACCGGAATTGCAGAGGACAATAGCTGTCGATATCAGGTATGTTCTCTGGATAATGGATATATACGCCGGGGCCGGGCACCTGGTTAATGAGATGACTATAGTAAAATAAGATCTTTGCCTATGCATCTGGACTTAAGGGAGATACTTGCTGCTTTTATGGTCCTGTTCGCCATTATTGATATTACGGGATCGATCCCGATAATTATCGATATCAAATCCAAGACCGGCGACGTGCATCCGTTGAAAGTTACGATTGTTTCTTTCCTGATATTCCTTGCATTTTTATTCATAGGAAGCCCTCTGCTTGGAATCTTCGGAGTCGATGTATCCTCATTCGCAATAGCCGGTTCATTCATCATTTTTCTGATAGCAATGGAAATGATCCTTGGCATCGAACTCTTTAAACAGGAAGCTCAGGGAAGCGGTGCTGTCTTTCCGATAGCATTCCCTCTGATTGCCGGGGCAGGTTCAATAACAACCATCCTTTCTTTGAAAGCTGAATATGAGACCATAAACATATTTATTGCACTGGCACTCAATATGGTTGTCATTTATCTTGTCCTTCGTCTGACTACCAGGTTTGAAAGGATTCTGGGGAAGGGAGGACTGCAGATACTGAAAAAGGTTTTTGGTGTTATTCTGCTTTCAATTGCTATTAAACTTTTCCTGACCAATACAGGTATTACGATTTTTAATGGCAAGTGAAATAACTATTTATACTGATGGTGCTGCCAGCGGAAATCCCGGGAAGGGTGGTTACGGGGTTGTTCTGATCTCAGGGAAGCACCGTCTTGAAAAATCAGAAGGATTCGCTCTTACGACTAACAACAGGATGGAACTTTTAGCAGTGATCACCGGACTCGAATCATTAAAGATTCCCGGAAGCAGTGTTGTCGTGTATACCGATTCAAAATACGTTGCTGATTCTGTTGAAAAGGGATGGCTGTTCAGGTGGGAATCAAAAGCTTTTAAAAAGAAAAAGAACTCTGACCTCTGGATAAGATTTCTGAAAGTCTACCGGAAACATAAGGTCCGGTTTGTATGGATAAAAGGACATGCAAGCAATCCTGAAAATGAGCTATGCGACCGGCTGGCGGTTGAAGCCTGCAAAGGGATCAATCTGCCCGAGGATAGCGGATATATCCCTGATAATAATGATATTTCATTCGGCTAAAAAGAGTTGCGATGAGGGGTCAAACTGAACTTTATCAGCTGCTGACGAAGCTTGGAATAAGCTTTGAATATCACGAACATCCGCCTCTGGCTACTATAGAGGATGCAAAGCTCCACTGGAAAGATTATAATTCAGGCAGATGTAAAAATATCTTTTTCAGGAATCATAAAGGGAACAGACATTTCCTGGTGATCCTTGAACATCTGCAGCAGTTAGATATTCATGATCTTGAAAAGCGCCTCAGGCAGGGGAAACTCTCATTTGCTTCAGATCAGCGCCTTAAGAAATACCTTGGTGTCGAGCCCGGATCTGTGTCGCCTTTCGGACTTATAAATGATCCCGAAAAACATGTCCATCTGTTTATTGATGANAGACTGAAAGAAACCGATCGGCTGGCATTTCATCCAAATGTAAATACCGCAACCATTGTTGTTTCAAAATCTGATTTCCTCAAATTCCTTGGTTATACCGGAAACTCATACGAGTTTATAAAGCTCTACGATTAATATTCACCCCCAACCCCCTAAAGGGGGGCGGAAAATAANTGGATTTCTGTTTTATTTGTATTTTCCGTAAACCGGCTGTTTCCATTCATCAGCCGGCTCGTACTTGCTCATGCAGGCCCACAGGATTCCCCTTTTCTGTATCTCAAGAGCCTGCGGTACACTGAAATCAGCAGCAACATGACCTAAGGACGAATAAAAGACCCTTCCCTTCCCATAGAGTTTTTTCCATGCCACCGGGATAACATTCCCGCCGATCCAATTAGCACTTTTATCACTGAAGGTTGTCGTGGCAAGCACCTTCACATTCGGATCAACATGAACATAGTATTGTTCTGAATGCATGTCAAAATCAGTGAGCCCTTTAGTAACCGGGTCCTTATGATCCACAATGTTCACCCTGTAGTCAATTACACCACCAGGATGAGCTACCCATTGACCTCCTACCATAAACTGGTATTCAGTATTATTCCTGAACGAATCTCCCAGGCCGCCATGCCACCCTGCCAGGCCAGTTCCGCTTTTAACAGCATCCTCCAGGGCTTTTTCCTGTTTCCCATCTATCGTTCCCATTGTCCATGTCTGAACTATAAGGTCAAAATCTTTTTGCAAATCATATTTTGTATATGCCTCCAGTATCCGAAACCGTTACCTCTCCTCCTTCTGATTTTATCCATGGAACAAATATATCCCGGCATTTGTCAGGCTCGTGCCCCATCCATCCACCCCAGACAAAAAGTACTTTCTTCCCGTTTAGCGGTGAAACTCCTGCAGAGTATTTATTGCGGCCCAGTACCGAAGGAGAGATTATCGCTGCAGCTGTCAAGGCAGCACCCTTTGCTATAAATGATCTTCTTGTAACCATATTTGTAAGATTTTAGTCTAAGATATGAATTTAAAATTTAATCTTTTTAACCATTTTTTGCATCAGTTTCAATTCTTATGCGTCTTTAGTTCAAACCATGAAAAGATTTCGAATATATGAAAAGATTTTTAATCAACCTGATTATCTTGTTATTAATACTTCCAGGTGTAACCGGACAGACCCCTGTAAAGAAGCAATACAAGGCAGCAAGACTTACAACTGTGCCTGCAATCGATGGCACTCTTGATGATGAAGCCTGGAAAGAAGGAAGCTGGATTGATGATTTTACCCAGTATGAACCCTATAACGGAAGCAAGGTTTCGCAAAGAACTGAATTCAAAATCCTTTTCGACGATGACAATATTTATGCTGCATTCAAGGCTTATGATACGAGTCCCGACAGCATTGTCAGCCGTCTGACACGGCGTGATAATCCCGACGGTGACCTTGTCGGGATCATTTTCGACAGTTTTCATGACCTCCGTACCGGATTCCTTTTCGGGATAACCTCAAGCGGCGTCAAATACGACCAGATGTTCACTAACGACGGGGAGGGAGAGGACTCTTCATGGGATCCAAACTGGTGGGTAAAGACATCGATAAATGATGAAGGATGGGTTGCTGAAATGAAGATCCCCTTCAGCCAGGTCAGGTTTGAAAAGAATTCCGGCGATATCTGGGGACTCCAGGTAGCGAGGGTCCTTTACAGGAAGAATGAGACAACTTTCTGGCAGCATATGCCAAAAGATGCCCCCGGCCTTGTTCACCTGTTTGGTGAACTGGCAGGGCTTGAACAGATCAAGCCCCGTAAAATATTTGATGTCACTCCCTATACCGTCGGAAAACTGGAGACCTTCAAGGCTGAACCAGGAAATCCGTTCATGCAAAAAGGTAAGAAATATGGACTTAACGGAGGTATAGATGCAAAGATCGGAATAACAAACAATATGACGATGGACCTGACGATCAATCCCGATTTTGGTCAGGTCGAGGCTGACCCCTCAGAGGTAAACCTGTCAGCCTA
>JGI20214J51088_10000710_pt1 | contig 22975 bp, 16 predicted proteins | sample WetSurMetagenome_FD_51088 | JGI IMG/M metagenome (IMG submission 51088) | reverse complement strand
CCCTCGAGTCGCTTTTCTCTCCGCCGCCTCCGCCGCCTCCGCCGCCGGCCAGGAAGGAGCCCGCACCTCCCCCTGTGAAGAAGGAGCCGGAACCCGCCCCTCCCAAAAAGGAACCGGAAGCGCCGCCGCCTCCCAAGAAGGAGCCAGAACCAGCGCCCCCTAAGAAGGAACCGCCCGCGCCGCCTGTCAAAAAGGAACCGGTCGCGCCTCCGCCACCGGTCAGAAAGGAGCCCGCACCTCCTCCCAAGAAGGAGCCGGACGCTCCTTCTGTCAAGCAAGAGCCGGAGGTCGCCCCACCCGTCCTTGCGCCGCAGGTCGGCAAGCAAGACGAGGAGCAGTTGCGGCGCGAGACCAGCACCCGGATCCAACGGACGGAACTGCTCATCGGGCGGATCGACGAAAAAAAGCTTTCGAAGGAGCAGCAGGAACAATTCCTGACCATCCAGAGCCTGCTCAAGAGCGCGAAGGAGGCGGTCGAAGCCAAGGACCTCACGCGTGCCTCCAATCTGGCCGAGAAGGCGCGCATCTTGGCCGAGGAGTTGGCCCAGTCCGCGCGGTGACGGCTCGCGTTAGATTCATCGATTCGCCCCTGCCACCTGCGCCGGTTACGGCCCGGAATTGCTGGGCGCTCTATCCCGTCTGAATGCCATACTGCCCTCCGGTATGTACTTCTTACCCTTCCGGTAAATTCTTCCGCCCCGTTTGTTCTTTAGCCAGGGCTGAGCGACCAATCCTGGCAGCCAAATAACCACGTAACCCTCTGCCATAAATGCCTTTCTCGATTCTTGATTGGCGGTGTCGCCATCCCATGTGTGGCACGCGTGTTGCCATGCAAATTCCCGGACGCACGCGGGGATAGGCCATCGCCAGTTTCTGGTCGGGGTGACCGACGATCAGACGCCGGCCAGAGGGGGGCGAAGATGCGCAGGCGGATACTCATCGTGGAAGATGATCAGCACAGTCGGAAAGGANTGCAAGACTCGCTCCTGGCCGATGGTCATGGCGTGGAAGCTGTCTCGGACGGATGGCAGGCCTTCCGTAAGATCAAAGAAGGAGTCTTCGACCTGGCCATTGTGGACCTCGAGTTGCCGCCGGTCCTGGGGGTCGCGATAACCGGATGGGATCTCGTCCGGATCCTCCGCGCCTACTTTCCGGGAATCCCGATCGTCATGGTAAGCTCGCAGGAGGACGCGGTCATACGGCGATTGCTCGACCGCTTCAAGGTGTCTACCTTCCTCGTGAAACCGATCGATCCAGCCCGTATCAAGGCAGCCGCCCGGAGTCTGGAGGCGGACATCCTTCCCGTTCCCGTGGTGGAATGCACCATGTGCTGAAGGTTGTCTTGACGAATATGCTGGGATGCCTGGTGGATTCCGACACGGAACCATCCCGTTTGAAGGGGCCAGGCATGATGAGACAGCGGACGACCATCACCGAACGGAGCCGAACACGGTGACTTTCCTCAGGATGTGGTCTTCGACGACCGCGAGACGCTGCGGGATCGCTTTGTTGGGGTGCGTGGCGATCGGGGCGGCCATCTGGGGCGTGCTCGGCTGGGCGCTTCCTCTCCCGGTCCGCCCCGTCGCGGATGGGCCCACGATCCGGCTGTACGCCGGGACCGAGGAGATCGCGGTGCTGCAAGGCCTCTCCCGCCGCGCCCAACTCTGGCGTCCGCTGGAGNATTTCCCGCGACCGGTCGTAGACGCCGTGCTGGTCGCGGAGGACCGACGGTTCTTCTGGCACGGAGGCATCGATTTCTGGGCGGTGCTTCGGGCCGGGGCCACGAACCTGCGACAGGGTAGAATTCGGCAAGGTGGGAGCACCATCACCCAGCAATTGGCCCGGACGCTCTNCCTGGATGGGGAGCGCGTCTGGGGGCGAAAGGCCAGAGAGGCGGCGNTGGCGCTCCTGATCGAGTGCCGGTATTCCAAGCGGCGCATCCTCGAAGCCTATCTCAACACGATCTACCTGGGACACGATGGCGATGTCGCCGTGCACGGTCTGCCGGCGGCTGCGCGGCACTTCCTGCACAAGGACCTCGCCGCCGTCCGTCCGGATGAGGCTGCCTTGCTGGCGGCTGCCATCAGCAGTCCCAATAAGGTGCTCGCCGACGTGTCCGGCCGCGGCCGGACCCGTCGAGACGCGGTCCTCACCGCGATGGAGCAGCGCGGGACCATCGACGCCGCGCGCACCCGAGAGGCGCTGGCGCGCCCACTCCAGACCGGCCCGTCGGACACCCGGCTTCGTGCGCCGTATTTCGTGGAGGTGGCGCGCGACGAGATGGCCCGGCGCCTGACGCTGCCCCCGTCGGGAGAGGTGCGTGTCGCCAGCAGCTTGGATCCGACCCTCCAGCGAGTCGCCGAACGGGCGATCGAGCAGGGGCTGGCGCGAATCGAACGCGGACGGTCCGGGGCCGGCCGGGGCCGGATCGAGGGTGCCCTCGTCGCGCTCGATCCCGCCTCAGGGCGCATCCGGGCGCTGGTGGGGGGTCGTCGGTACCAAGACAGCCCCTTCAACCGCGCGACGCGCGCCGTCCGGCAACCCGGATCGCTCTTCAAGCCTTTCGTGTACCTGACGGCCTTTGAATCGGGGCCTGGAGCGGTACCCGCCTCTCTCACGCCGGCGTCGCTCGTCGCCGATGAGCCGCTGACGGTCCGGGACGGGAGCGGTGCCTGGACCCCTCGGAACAATGACCGTCAGTTGCGCGGAGCCGTGACGGTGCGGCGGGCGCTCCAGGAATCACGAAATATCCCCGCCGTCCGTGTCGCGCAAGAGGTTGGGCCGGATCGGATCGCCGACACGGCTCGGCGCCTCGGGATCGCGACCCCGCTGGCCGAAGTTCCCTCGCTGGCCCTGGGCACATCGGAGGTCACGCTTCTTGAGATCACGAGGGCGTACGCCGCCCTGGCGAACCAGGGCGTGCGAACGACCCCAACGACCTTGGGCGCCGATCCCGTGCCCGCGGATGCGTCTGCCGTCGCTCCACTCCCTGCCCCCGAGCGGGCAGTGTCCGCGGAGTCGGCGTTTCTGATCACGCACCTCCTTCGGGGCGTGATGCGCGACGGCACTGCCAAAGGCAGCGCACGTTGGGGGCTCAGCGAGGTGTCCGCCGGNAAAACCGGCTCCACGGACAATCTCCGAGACGCTTGGTTCGTCGGCTACACGCCCGATCTGGTGGTGGGTGTGTGGGTGGGGCTGGATGACGGGAGTCCGCTCGGCTTCACCGGGGCGCAGGCTGCACTGCCNATCTGGGCCACGGTCATGTCGGCCGCCGTCCGGCGAACGGCTCCGCGCCCGTTCGCGCCTCCGCCGGGGGTGGTCATGGTCTCGGTCAACCGCGACACCGGAAAGCCGGCCTCCTTCTGGTGCGATCGAGGCGCCACGGTCGAAGAGGCGTTTCGGGCGGGAACAGAGCCTGTGGCCGACTGTGGTCCGGCCGCGCTGGCCCATGCCGGCCGAGGCCTCCTGAACTGGTTTGCCGGTCTATTTCGCTGACGGGGATACGACCTTGCCGTTATATCAGCAGACGCGGGATGACAATTCTTTGACGAGCAGATTCAACCCGTCCGTTTTCGCTGTTCATGAGTTTCATATGGGAATGTGGCAGGCCGCCAAGCGTGTCGCCGTAGGGGTGGGCCTGTCCTCTGGCGTTCGGGAGGGGGCATCGTGATCTTCTTCTTATCTTCATGGGCGCACAAGGCTGGTTCCATCGCAATGGCTTTCCGAGGGGACTGGCGTCGCGCGGACGCGCCTCCCGCCCGAGAACGCATCGGCATTGCGTCGCGCCGGACGGCACAGCCTTCCACCGGTCCGAGCGCCCGCAGACTCTGGAGGTCATTCCTCGTTTGCGGGGGGCTGGGTCTCCTCGGTCTCGCTTCGGTCGCCGGTGCGGCGCAACTGAGGCTTGAATGGGTAGACAATTCCGGCGACGAGAAGGGCTTCCGGATCGCGCGCAAGGTCGGCACCGGGGGGACCTACACCGAGATCGCCGTCAGCGGAAGCAACGCGACAAGTTACGTGGATACGACGGTCACGGTCGGGACGACATACTGTTATCAGGTGCTGGCATATAACGACGCCGGCAACTCGGCCCCCTCCAACGAGGCCTGCGCGACGCCCTCCGCGTCCTCCGTAACCACCTACACCATTACCCTGACCAAGAGCGGGACCGGGTCGGGGACCGTCACCTCGAGTCCGACCGGGGTCAACTGCGGGGCGACCTGCAGCGCGGCCTTCACGAGCGGTACCAGCGTCACGCTCACCGCCGNNGCGTCGACCGGCTCCACCTTCACCGGCTGGAGCGGCGCCTGCACCGGGACGGGCACCTGCACCGTGACGATGACTCAGGCGCGCTCGGTGACGGCCACGTTCACGTCGCAGACGTACACCCTCACGGTCACCAAGACCGGGACTGGCGCGGGCACGGTACGGTCGAATCTTTCCGGTATCACCTGCGGGAGCAGTTGCGCGTCGACTTACAATTACAATACCAGCGTCACTCTCACCGCCACGGCGTCGACCGGCTCNACCTTCACCGGCTGGAGCGGCGCCTGCACCGGGACGGGCACCTGCACCGTGACGATGACTCAGGCGCGCTCGGTGACGGCAACGTTCACGATCGTCGCGGCGACGGCCGACACGGCTCCGCCCGTCGTGGCCGTCAATGGGCCCACCAACGGCCAGGTCCTCACGGCGGGGACGGCCGTCACGGTGACCTGGAGCGCGTCCGACAATGTTGGCGTGGCCGCCCACGATATTCAGCTGTCCACCGATGGCGGAGACACCTATCGGTTCAACCTGGCCGCCGGTCTTTCCGGTTCGGCCCGGTCCTTTTCCTGGACCCCGACGTCGGCGCACCTCACCACGCAGGGCCGCGTTCGGGTGACCGCCAGGGACGCGGCGGGTAACACTGGTGCGGGGGCGAGCACCGGGGTCTTCGTCGTGATGGCCTCCGGCGGGGAGACGAGTGCCGCACTCTCGACGGAGGTTCAGCGTCTTTCAACGGGCATCGGCCGTCGCCGGGCTCCCGCGCTGGCGTTTAACCCCTTCACCAACGGCTACCTNGCGGTCCGACTGGAAGGAGGCGGCGACGAGTGTACGTCGGCCATGCCGTGCGACATCGTCGGCCAACTCCTTGACAACCANGGGGCNCCGCTCCCCGGAACCGAGATGGTCATCTCGAGCGCGACGCCGGCCGTGGGTCGCCCGGCGGTTGTCCACAATCCCATCGCGAACCAGTTCCTCGTCGTGTGGACGGAAGCGCCGGGTAGCACGACCGAGATTGNCGCCTGCATCGTCAACGCCGATGGCTCGCTCCCCTCCGCAGGGTTCTCGCTCACTCCCGGCGCGATCACGGCCGGCCAGGCGTTCCCAGCCGTGGCCGTGGATCCGAATACGGGTCGCTTCCTGATCGCGTGGTCCGATGACCGAAACGGAAACCCGGATATCCTCGGCCGGTTCGCGGCCGTTGACGGAACGCTCGATCCTGTCTTCACGGTGACGAACGCCGCGGGCGTCCAAACATGGCCCGCCATCGCGTTCAACGCTGCGACGAATCAGTTTCTCGTCGTGTGGGAGGATTGGCGGACGACTGCGAACCAGGGGGATATCCGCGGCCAGCTCGTCAACGCGAGCGGGAACCTGGTCTCCGGGGGAGCCGTCGCCATCGTGACGGGGACGGCCGCCGAACGGGCCCCGGTGCTCGCGTACCACCCGGCTCTCCGTCAATATCTCCTCGCATGGGAGGAAGAACAGGGCGGGGTTGCGGACATCCGTGCCATCATCCTCGGGAACAACGGTCTCCCCCCGGCAGGCTCGGCCGTGATCGATGTTGCCGTCGGCGGCGGCGACCAGCGAAACGCGGCGCTGGTGGGAATCCCGGTCACGGATCAGTTCCTGGTGGTGTGGGAGGATCGACAGGTGGGGCAGGTCGCCGCGCGGTTCGTGCAGGCTGCAGGGGGCATGAGCGAGGTCTTCGGGATCAGTCCGGACCCCGGTCCCGCACGCTCCCCGGCGGTGGCCTTCAACGTGCTGGATCTCCGCATCCTCGTGCTGTGGACGAACGAGACCACGCCCGTGTTGGCGCAGGCGACCCCGCGTTCCCTGGGGTCCGTTCTGGCCCGTGCCGTGTCCTGGGTATTTTCGGGGCCGGCGATCGCGGAGGCGCAGACCGCGTCCTCCGACGTGTTTGCCCGCGGCCTGACGATCACCGCGGCCAACTCTCAGAGCACCGGGAGCGTCGCGGCCACAGGTGGGAGTGGCGGCGGCGGGGGCGGTGGGGGTGGCGGCTGCTTTATCGCAACCGCGGCGTACGGCTCCCCGCTTGCGCCACAGGTCAACCTCCTGCGGGAGTTTCGGGATCGGTACCTGCTGACGTCTGCCGAGGGGCGCGCCGTGGTTGCGTGGTACTACCGGGTGAGCCCACCGCTGGCACGCGTGGTCGCGAATTCGACGCCGCTCCGACTGGTCACGCAGGCCATCCTGACGCCGGTGGTGGCGGTGGTCGGCGTGATGATGTGGTCTCCCATCCTCGGCCTCGGCTTGCTGGCGCTGCCATTCGCTGCGGGTCTCTGCCTCGTCCTGCGCACCTTCGTCGCGCGGTCGAGCAGCTACGGACGAACGGGGCGAGGGCTGTGGATCCTCCTGCTCCTCCTGGTCTTTCCGTCCGTGACCGCCGCGGAGGCCAAAAAGCCCGTGCGAACCGCCGCGGAGGCTATGAAACCCCAGAAGGCGGCCGCAGAACCTTCGGGACCGCAGTCCTCGGCCGAGGTGGCCTTCGTGGACCCGCGGCCCTTCGCCGTGGTGACCGAGGTGGCCACCAAGCGGCGGCGGCTATACGAGGTCGGGGACCATATCCAGGATGCCCGGGGTTCCGGCGTGAAGGTGGAGCAGATCGTCCGTGGCTCTGTGCTGCTCCGCGACACGCGGAACCAGAAGGCTGGTTGGGTGGCCGTGGGAGAGGCCGTGCCGACGATGGCCGATCGGCGCGTCACGGCGACGGCGTTTCTCCGCCACCTCGAGTACCGATACCGCCCCGCGTCACAGGCGCTTGACCCGGAAGCGCGGGTCCTCGACCTGCGGGGAGACCGCGTCATTGTCGAGATGGACACACCGTCGGCATCGAGCCCGCAAGCTGTGGCGGCGGCGCCCGGCGGGGACATCTCGCTGCCGGTCATCGATTCCAGTGCGAAGCTCGACGAGACGCTTCTGGGGCGCGTGCGGGTTCGCGCGGCCGGTCGGGACACGTATGAGGTGAACGCGGCCGACCTGCAGGACGTGTTGGATCAGACCGGTCGGGTCCTCGCCGAGGCCTGGCCCACCGTGCGTCCCACGATCTCGATCCAGGAAGGCGTCGCGATGCAGGTCCGTTCCGCCGTTGCCGACGGGACCTTCGGCAGTCGGGGATTCCGTGTGAGTGATCCGAAAATGGCCGCGCGGGGCGGCCTGACCGCCGGCGATGTCATCCTGGCTGTGAACGGGCAGTCCGTCACCGGTTTTTCCGACGTGTATCGGATCTACCAAGATGTCCGACGGAATTCCACCCTTGCGACCGTATCCCTCGACATCGAGCGTCAGGGGCAGCTGATGACCAAGACATACCGCATCCGCTAGCGATCTCCGTCCGATCTTCACGGCGGTCCGAAGACTCCCCGCCTTCCGCTTAGGAGCCGTTACGAAATGACTTGTCCATTTGTTGTAATTTCGTTTCGGCTCCTTATGCCGTGTCCGGAATGTCTCCGGTCAAGTTATTCTCTGACAACGGCTTAATCTGGTACCCTCACCGTGCCTTCCCGACCATCGCCGGTTGCCGGATGGCGGGCGATGGCGTCCGGACGCCTTTCCCTGCGAGGACACCATGAACTCCAACAGATTGCCGCGGACCGTCATTCCACGCCGGTATCAGATTCACATTGAGCCCGATTTGACGGCCGGAACCTTCGCCGGAGACGAGACGATCGAGGTGGCAGTGGGCGAACCCACGGCGGAGGTGTTGCTGAACGCCGCCGATCTGACGATCTCTTCGGCAGGTATCGAGGACGGTGCGGGGCGGCAGTTCGTCGCGACGATCGCGCCGGATGAGGCGGCCGAGCGAGTCTCTTTGCGCTTCGCCGAGCCGCTCCAGCCGGGGCCATGGCGCCTCGCCCTGACGTTTGCCGGAGTGCTGAACGACCGGTTGCGCGGATTCTATCGCAGCAGATTCACGGCGGGGGATGGAAGCGTGGCGTCCCTGGCGGTCACCCAGTTCGAAGCCACCGATGCCCGTCGCGTCTTTCCCTGCTGGGATGAGCCCGCCTTCAAGGCGGTGTTCCAGGTGACGCTGGTCTTGGACGAGGCGCTGGCGGCGGTGTCCAACACGTCGGTTGCCAGAGTCCAGCCAATCCCGGAGCGCGGCAAGCGGGCGGTGGTCTTCGCACCGACCGTTCCGATGTCCACGTATCTCGTGGCGTTCGTGGTCGGGCCGCTGGAGTCGACCGACGCTGTCCGGGCAGGCGGGGTTCCGATCCGGGTCTGGGCGGTTCCGGGCAAGGGGCGCCTTGCCTCGTTCGCGCTGGAGGTGGCAGCGTTCTCCGTGCGCTTCTTCCAAGAGTATTACGACGTGCCGTATCCGGGGGACAAGCTCGACTTGATCGCCATCCCCGATTTCGCCTTCGGCGCCATGGAAAACCTGGGCGCCATCACGTTTCGCGAGACCGCGCTGCTGGTGGACGAGGCCGGCGCGACTCATGGGGAGCGAGCCCGGGTGGCGCACGTAGTGGCCCACGAGATCGCCCACATGTGGTTCGGGGATCTGGTGACGATGGCATGGTGGAACGGACTCTGGCTGAACGAGGCCTTCGCCACGTTCATGGAGGTGCTGGCGGTCGACGCTTGGAAACCCGCCTGGGGGCGGTGGGACAACTTCGGCGCGTCGCGGACCGCGGCCTTCCTGACGGATGGCCTGCGATCCAGCCGTCCGATCGAGTTCGACGTGACGGCCCCGAAGGACGCCGAAGCGATGTTCGACGTGCTCACATACGAAAAGGGTGGGGCCGTCCTCCGGATGCTGGAGCAGTATCTCGGTCCGGAGGTCTTTCGCGACGGCGTCCGAAAGTACCTGGTCGCGCACCAGTTCTCCAATGCCGAGACGACGGATCTCTGGAGGGCACTAGAGAGCGCATCCGGTCAACCGATCCCGGAGATGATGGACGGGTGGATCTTCCGGCAGGGGTTTCCCCTGGTGACCGTGGAGGCGGACGGTACGGGGGAAATCGTGCGCTTCAGCCAACGCCCGTTCCGGTATCTGGTCGATGGCGACGACACGACCTTCACCTGGCAGGTTCCGATCACCTATCGCGCCCGAGTGAACGGCACCATCATTCGCGGCCGTATCCTTCTCTCGACCGAGGAAGAGCGCGTCAGCTTCCCGGGCAAGCCGGACTGGCTCGTGGCGAACGAGGGGGGCCACGGTTTCTACCGTGTGCGATACGGGCGGACACTCCTGGCACCGCTCCTACACGCTCCCACCGAAACGTTGGCGACCATCGAGCGATTCAACCTCGTCAGCGACGCCTGGGCGGCGGCCGTGGCGGGCATGCTTCCGGCAGCCGATTTCCTGGACCTGACGGGCCGATTCCGGCACGAAGCCGACCGTCAGGTGTGGGCGTCCCTCCTGACGTCGTTCGGATATCTTGCACGGGTCGTCCCGGCGGATGTCCGGCCCGGCCTGGAAGCGCTGGTCCGCGATCGGCTGGGGGACGCGACGCGGCGTTGCGGCTGGTCTGCGGGGGCCGAAGAGGGCGATCTCGAGCGTGAACTGCGCGGCGAGCTTCTCCGGGCGATGGGGACGCTCGGGAACGACGGGGAGGTTCAGCAGGCGGCGCGCGACCTATACGATCGCGCGGCGGAGGCGGCCGCGCCAGACCCCAGCGTGTACGCGGCGGTCATCGCGTTGGTGGCGCACACGGGGGGCGAGGCCGAGTACCAGGCGTTTCTGGCGCGCTTCAAGGCGGCCACGACGCCACAGGGCGAGCAGCGATACCTTCGCGCGCTGACCGGTTTCCGCGCTCCGGAGCTGATCCGGCGAACGCTTGAATCATGCGTCAACGGGGAGGTGCGGACGCAGGACGCGCCGGTCGTGGTCCGAGACCTGCTCCTGAGCGTTCACGGCCGCGAGCCGGCATGGGCCTTTGTCAAGGAGCATTGGGAAGAGATGGAGCGGCTATATCCCTCCCAGAGCGGATTGCGGCGTCTCTGCGAGGGTATCGTCGGACTGGCCACGCCAGCGCTCGAGGCGGATGTGAGGTCATTCTTCGCCGCCAGGACCGTTTCCTTTGGGGGGAAGACGTTGGAGCAGTACCTGGAACAACTCCAGGTGGCCGTCCGTTTCCGGGAACGCGAGACGGCATCATTGCGCGCGCTCCTCGTCCAGACCTGACCAGCCGGCGCCTGAGGTAGCTCGCCTCTCGGGTGGGAGGAATCACCGGGAAGAAGTGGAGCGCCGGCGGATGCTCGAGGGGTTAAGGGTTGCGGCGTGGAATCGGGGGCGGGCGGCGCAGCTTCTGGGAATTTCCAAGGAAACCCTCCGGTACCGCACCGAGAAACACCAGCTCCAACCTCCCGCGTGACCCGCCCGCTCTCCGCCCGCCGAACGCCGCGCGACCGGCGGGGATGGCGCAGGGCGAGACGCGTCAGGCCTCCGTGCCGCCGGTGCACGAGATGGCCGGCGGCCTGTCTGCCGACTGCGGGGAGACCCTCCGCGGCGGGCGCGAGAACGCCGGCATGGGGAAATCCTCTCCGCGTGCCTTGACAATCTCTCGTTTCTCCGCGGTGAATCCAATCTCTTCATCCGTCAGGTAGCACGCCGGCTCCGGCGCCCACGGATCGTTGTGCACCAGATCCGCGCGCACACGCATGGCGCCGCCACAGGCGTCGAACCATTTGCAGATACCGGGCGCACAGCGTCCCTTGATCCTGGTTCGTCGATCTTTCAGGCCGGCCATCAGCGGATCCGAGGTGTCCGTCCAGATCCGGCTGAAGGGTCGCTGGCGGACGTTGCCGAAGGCATGATGCATCCAGAACTGATCGGCATGGACGTTTCCCTGGAAGTCGATGTCTCCGATCCCCACGCCGGAGCTGTACAATCCACCCCCGTTCCAGGTCAGAAGCTTCAGAATCTGATCAGCTTGCGCCGAGTCCTTTTCTCGAAGTTTCATGTAGAGATAGATCCCGTCCACATGGTTATCCACGGTGAGGATTTCCTTGTTCAGACCCCGTCGGTGGAAGTCTTCCGTGCGCTCCAGGATGACGTCGATGGCCTGGCGGGTCTCCTCGCGGGAGAGGTCGTCGTCCGCAATCTGTCCGCCGCGGCCGGCGTAGACCAAATGGTAGAAACAGGCCCGGTCGACCTGCTCGCGCTCGATGAAATCGAAGATCCCGTGGAGGTTGGCGAAGTTGTGGCGGGTCAGGGTCAAGCGGAGGCCGACTCGCTGGCCGACACCGACGCAAGCCTTGAACCCGCGCACCGCGCGGTCGAAGGCACCGCCCACCCCGCGAAACCGGTCGTTGATCTCCCCGATCCCATCCAGGCTGATCCCGACGTAGGTAAAGCCGGCGCGCTTGATCTGACGAGCGGTATCGTCGGTGATCAGCGTTCCGTTGGTGGAGAGCGTCGGCCGGATCCCGAGCGAACGGGCATGGTCGACCAAGTCGAACAAGTCGGGCCGGGCCAGCGGTTCACCCCCCGAGAAGAGGAGGGCCGGGATCTCGAAATCCGCGAGATCCCGGATGAGGGTCTTGCCTTCCTCCGTGGTCAACTCGCCGCTGTACTTCTTGGCGTCGGAATCGGTATAGCAGTGAATGCAGCGCAAGTTGCACGTTCGGGTGACGTTCCAGACGGTGACCGGCCGTCGCTCGGCCGCCGTCTTCGAGGTCGGCGGCGCGCCGGGACCGACCCGTGGGCCTTGCCCGCCGTGACCGTACCGCAATCCGTCGCTCTCCGCCGTGCCGCCGCAATACAGCTTGCTGACGCTGATCATGGAGTCCCCCCACTCGTGCTGCGCGCCCCTGCCGGTTCGGGCGCACCGTTATTCCCGACATCGTATTCCAGCAACATCGGGACCGCAACGGCTTTGGGGCCGGGGTACGACATTCCTCTTGACAGCGCGGTCGAAGACAGACATCTTCCAAAGAAGGCGGCAACGTCCGCGGGAGTCCGCATCGAACCCGCAGAGATTTTCCCGGGGCGGCGCCGAAACAGCCGACGCAGGTGCGTGGAATGTACACGTCCCACTTTGGGCTCACCGAGGCGCCGTTTTCCCTGACCCCCAACCCTCGTTACCTCTACATGAGCGAGCGGCATCGCGAGGGGCTCGCCCATCTCCTCTACGGAATCCAGCAGCCCGGTGGATTCGTGCAGCTCACCGGCGAGGTGGGAACCGGCAAGACCACGCTCTGCCGGTGTCTGCTCGAGCACCTCACGCCCGAGGTGGACATCGCCCTGATCCTCAACCCACGACTCTCCGTGGTGGAATTCCTGGCCGCGGTCTGCGACGAGTTGCATGTCGCGTATCCTGCCAGCGGGGGCGCCAGCGTCAAGGTCCTGGTGGACGCGCTGCACGGCTACCTCCTGCGCGCGCACGCGCAAGGCCGACGCACGGTGTTGATCGTCGACGAGGCGCAGAATCTCGACGCGGAGGTGCTGGAGCAGATCCGCCTCCTGACCAATCTGGAGACGCCGGCCGAGAAGCTGCTCCAGATCATCCTGATCGGCCAGCCGGAGCTCATGCGGCTGCTGGAGCGGCAGGACCTCCGTCAATTGGCGCAGCGTATCACGGCGCGCTACCACCTGTTGCCCTTCTCGGCGCGCGACACGTATGCGTACGTCCGTCATCGGCTGAAGGTTGCGGGCGGGAACGAGGCGGTGTTCACCCGCGCGGCGCTCCGATGGGTGCGTTGGTCGTCCGGGGGCGTGCCTCGGGCGATCAACGTCCTCTGCGATCGCGCGCTGCTCGGGGCCTACGCCCACGACCGGCGTCGGGTCGGCGCCGCCACGGTCCGTCGGGCCGCACGGGAAGTGTGGAAACCGAGCGTGACCGGACGACGCGCGCGCCGTCTTGCATGGTGGCTCGGCCTGAGCGCCTTGGGTCTTGCCGGTCTCGGTGTCGCAGTTCTCGGGATTCCCGGTCGCGCCCCCTGGCCATGGAAGGTCGGGGCGACGCCCCCAACGTCGGTCGAGGCGACGGCGGCTCCGGCCGCGCGTCCGGCGGGGGACGAACTCCCGGCGCGCGAGGGAGCCGCCGCCGCGGCTCCCGGCATGGTTGAGGCGGTCACGGTGAATGCCACCAGTCGCCCTGCCGTCGCCGGCCCGCGGCTCGCTGACCTCCTGACGGGTCCGACCGCCCAGGGCGATGACCATGCCGCCTTCGCCAACCTCTACGCGCGCTGGAAGCTGGAGTACCGGAAGACGAGCAGCGGTCTGGGCTGCGACGCCGGGCGGTCCGCGGGTCTCGAGTGCCTGTTCCGGGTCGGAACCTGGAGCAAGCTGCGCCGCTACGACCTCCCTGCCATTCTCGAACTGACGGGGCCGACCGGCGATCGGCACCGCGTAGCGCTGGTGGCCCTGGCCGAGGAGAGCGCGACGCTGGCCATCGGGCAGCGTGAATATTCCTTCTTGCTCGCGGAGATCGACCGGTTCTGGGATGGCGCCTTTATCCTGATCTGGAAGGCGCCCCCCCTTGGGTCGCGCTTGATCTCGCGCGGGGTGCGCGGGCCAGAGGTGGAATGGCTCCGCCGGCAACTCGACGCGCTGGACGGTCGAAAGGCGGCAGGCCCCCTGTCCGATACCTTCGACGCGGAGCTGGAGCGGCGGGTTACCGCCTTCCAGCGCAGTCGCTCCTTGGTTCCGGACGGGCGCGTCGGCGGCGAGACGCTGGCGCACCTGGTGCTGGCGGCACGAGGGCCAGATACCCCGTCCTTGTCGGCCTCGACGCCGTAAGCCGTTGTCAACGAATGACGTGACCGGAGAAATTCTGGAACGGCATAAGGAGCCGTAACGAAATCGCAAACAATAGACATGTTGTTTCGTAACGGCTCCTAATCGGACACGAGAGAGATGTCGTACATCCTGGACGCGCTAAAAAAAGCGGACCGCGAACGGAGCCTGGCCAAGGCTCCGACGCTGACGACCATCCATGTCCCGGTCCTCACGACCGGAAGGCGGGTCGTCGCCTGGGTGATTGTCTTTACGGTCCTGGCTGGCGGCGGCGTGTTCCTCTGGATGGCGCGTCCATCGCTTCCGGTGGTCCCGGTTCCGGTGGCGGACTCCCGGGGCAATGGGGTGGGCGCGGCGCCGGTGGGCGTGGCCGAACCGCGCCCCCCGTTGGCCCCGGAACCGTCGGTCGCTGCGACGCCCAGCTCTTCTCCGGTTCCGCGCGTGCCGACGCCACCCGTGAAATCTGTGGGCGCCGGAAAACTGCCTGCGCCGTCGACTGTGATGCAGAGACCTCCGGTGCGACCGTCCGCCCCTCGCGCGCCGGACCCGGAGGCCGCACGGCCAGAGCAAACGCGGGCGGTACCAGACGCCGTCGCGCCAATGATGCCGGCGTTGCCCGCGCGACCGGTACCAGAGCCCAACAAGAGCGCCGGCCGGCCCAGTGCGCAGGCCCCAACGGCTCCTTCCGCCGACCCTGCGACGCTGCGGGTGGCGTTGGCGAAGATGACGCTCGATGTTTTCGTGTACACGGACGTCGAAGCCGATCGTCTGGTGGTCATCAATGGGAGGCGGTATACCAAGGGGCAGTACATCGATGGGTTGTATCTTGTGGAAAACATTACCTCGGAAGGGGTGGTCTTGACCTACCAGGAGGAGCGGGCCGTTCTGCGGCCGTAAGTACCCTCACGATGGATTGCAGGCGACAAGGATTCGAAAGCCATTTCTGCCGTGGGGATTCCCTACCCGGCGCTGGGCAGGTCACTGCGGCGGGGAGTTATGAAACGTTTTGATCGGCGTAAACGTAAGGGTCAGTGACCGAGAAAACGCGAACTCTGAGATTGTCGGTTAAACGAATCGGGTGCGTCGCACGCCTAACTCTGCAGGAATGTGTTTGGCGCACAAAAAAACGTGTCGCAACGGCCTGTACCCGGACGTCCAACAGTGTCCGAACGGCTGGATGAAGGTCGTTCCCCCTGCGAACCCGCCCGGACAGTAGGGGTGGAGGAGGTTGCAGGATGAGCAAGGCGCCGATCCTTCTGGTATTGATTGCCGGGGTCGTACTGGGCGGATGCGCGACGGTTCCCACCGGGCCGAGCGTGATGGTGCTTCCCGGCACCGGGAAATCGTTCGAAGATTTCCAGGCGGACGATTCGGTCTGCCGTCAGTGGGCGGGGCAGCAGTTCGGTGCGCCACCCGGGGCGGCCATCAATCAGAACACCGCCGCTGGAGCAGCCGTGGGGACCCTGGTCGGTGCGGGAATCGGTGCAGCGATCGGCGCCGCTTTCGGCAATCCGGGCGCCGGTGCAGCGATCGGCGCCGGGACCGGACTCGTGGGCGGCGCGGCGACCGGTGCCGACGCGGATCGCTGGTCCGGGTGGGACGCGCAGCGGCGGTACGATAACGCCTTCCAGCAATGCATGTATGCGAAAGGGAACCAGATTCCCGGCGTGAGGCGGGAGGCCCGGCCCGCGTATCGGATGCCGCCTCCGCCGCCCCCCCCACCAGGATACACCTCGCCCCCGCCGTCCCTGCCGCCTCCCCCGCGTCCACCGACGCAATAGCCAGGCGCAGCCAGCGCCTCCTCGGCTGCCCTCGCTCGTCGAGTTTTAGGCCGACCGACCCCATTCGATATGGTATAGTCCAACCGGTCGTGCGCGGCGAACCGGGATCGGAGAGGGGTAGGTGACGGCGAGATCCAGGCGGCTTCTCGGTATCGTGACCCTTGGCGTCGCGGTGGGCCTGGTCGGTGTCGCCGTCCTGATCGCCGCGACCTGGCCGCATAATGTGCTGGGGGTGTACCTCCGCGAGCGGCAGAATCGAGAGGCGAATATCCGTGCCCTGGAGGGGCGGATCGCGCGGGAGACGGATGCGCTCGAGCGGGCATTCTATCAGGCCTGGCTGGCCGAGGAGACGGGCGACCTGGAGGGGGCCATCCGGGGCTTTCAGTCGGTGCGGGACGACGCCAGGGCCGGCACCGCGCTCCGCCTGAGGAGCGCGCTCCGGCTCGGGCTGGCCTACGGGGGGAACCGTCAGCCGGATCGGGAACTGGCAACGTACCAGGCCTTGATGGAGCGGCACCCGGGGCCGAGCCGTTTGAGTCAGGCGACGTACCATCTCCGGCGGGGGGAGCGCGATCAGGCTCGCCGGTTGCTGGATGATGCCCTGGCACGGGACGAGGCCGATGGAAGCCTGGGGGCGGATCGGTCGTTTGCGAAGCACCTTCGGTCCGGACTCGGAGCCCAAGTCGGCGGGACGCCGGGCGCGTCCCCGTGAACATGGCAGAGGTGAGGGAAGGCTCCAGTGTTTTGCCCGATGTGCGATGGCGAGTACGTTGCAGCGATCCAGCGCTGTCCGGTGTGCGACGTCGCGCTAGTCGCGGAGCCGATCGGCCAGGGCGGCGGGGCATCCGCGGACGAGTCCGTTGTCACCGTCGTCGAGGTGTGGAATCCGGCCGAGGCGGAGATCGTCTGCTCGCTTCTCCGGGGGTACGGTATTCTTTGCCTCCTCAAGGCGGAGAACCAGTACGCCGTGGACGCGACGTACACCGTGGGGCCGCTGGCGCGCCGGCGCATTCTGGTGCGGGCCAGCGACCTGGACCGCGCCCGAGAAATTCTGCAGGCCGCTCCACTCCCCGATCTCCCGCTCGACGGCTGAGGCCGACTTCCGTGCGACGGTATGACCATCGAGGGCGCTGCGGCCGGCGCGGCGTTTCGCACGTATGAGTCCGACCACTCCCGCGTTCCAGCAGAACGTCGTCCTCTTCGGTCACGACCCGAGCCCCCGGCTGGTGGCCTTCGAGTTGGAGGGGGAGGATCGCGTTCGGGTGTTCGCGCGCGGCGCGGACGGACGGACGGTCTCCGACCTCAAGCCCTTCCGCCCCTTTCTCCTGCTGGCCAGCACGGACCTCTTGGCGGGCTGGGGGGGCGGCTACGACGTCGAGCCGCTCGAGGGGGACGGCCTCTACCGTTTCCTGGCCCTCTTTCACGGCTGGGGCGATGGACTGAAAGCCAAGGCCCACCTCCAGAAGACCGTCGGCCGGGTGCAGACGGCGCCCGACGCCCCCTTCCTCTTCATCGGCGACCCGATCCAGCAGTACCTGATGCGCTCGGGGCAAAGCCAGTTCCGCGACCTCCCCTTCGGCCAACTCCGCCGGCTGCAGCTTGATATCGAGACCTATTGCGCCGGCGACTACGACTTCCCCAGCGCAGCCCGGGCCGCGGACCGGATCATCGCGATCGCCCTCGCCGACAGCACGGGATGGGAACACGTGATCTCGGGACAGGCGCTCGCCGAGCCGGAGATGCTGCGGGAACTCGTGCGGATCGTCCGGGAGCGCGACCCGGACGTCATCGAGGGGCACAACCTCTTCCGGTTCGACCTGGAATACATCGAGGCTCGCGCGCGTCGCCACAAGGTGCCATTGACGCTCGGTCGGGGCGGAGAGCCGCTCCGCGGCCACGCGTCCCGGATGCAGGTTGCCGAGCGAGCCATCGCCTACCGGAAATACGAGATCGCCGGCCGTCACATCCTCGACACCTGGATCCTGGCGCAGCACTACGATGTGACCGCGCGGGAGCTGGAAGGTTATGGCTTGAAGGAGATCGCGCGGCATTTCGGCGTGGCGGCTCCCGACCGGACCTACCTTCGCGCCGACAAGATCTCTGCCATCTTCGACGCCGAGCCGGAGACCGTGTTGCGCTACGCCCTGGACGACGTGCGCGAGGTGCGGGCCCTGAGCGCGATCCTCAGCCAGAGCTACTTCGTCCAGGCCCAGATCTTTCCCTTTTCCTTCCAGAATGTCGCCCTGCGGGGAACCGCCACCCGGATCGACGGACTGCTGATCCGCGAGTACCTGCGGCAGCGGCGGGCGATTCCCGCCCCCGAACCGGCCCGGGAGGTGCTGGGCGGCCACACCGAGATCGCGTTTCAGGGGGTCGCGCACCGGGTCCTGCACTGCGACGTGACCTCTCTCTACCCGTCGGTGATGCTCGCCTTCGGGTACGTTCCTCGGCGGGACAGCTTGGGCGTTTTCCCGGCGCTCCTCCGCGATCTCCGGGCCTTCCGGGTGGAGGCCAAGCGTCTGGCCCGGGCGGCGGAGACGGACGAGACCCGGGCGCACTACGAGGCCCTCCAGACGACCTTCAAGATCCTGATCAACTCGTTCTACGGGTATCTCGGCTTTTCCATGGGCCACTTCAACGACTACACGGCGGCAAACCAGGTGACGGCCAAGGGGCGGGAACTGATCCAGGCGGTGATGGCCTGGCTCCGGGCCCGGGGTGCCCTGGTGATCGAGGTGGATACTGACGGGCTGTATTTCGTTGCCCCCGACGACGTTCGATCGGTCGAGGACGAGGAGCGCTTGCTCGCCGAACTGGCGGCGATCCTGCCCGAGGGGATCGCGCTGGAGATGGACGGCCGCTTCCAGGCCATGTTCAGCTACAAGATGAAGAATTACGCGCTCCTCGACCATGCCGGCCGCTTGGCGATCACCGGGTCCGGATTGAGATCGCGAGGGTTGGAACTGTTCCAGCGGGAGTGGATGGGGGAGATGTTCCGCCACCTCCTGCGGGGCGAGCCGCAGAAGATCCGGGAGCTGACGCGGCGGTACGCCGAGGGCTTCGAGCGGCACACGTTCGACGTCCGGACCTTCATGAAGACGGAGACGCTGCAGGATTCCCTCGACACCTATCGGGACAAGGTCAAGGACAGCCGCCGAAACCCGGCGGCGGCCTACGAGCTGGCGCTCCGATCGGAGCGCGCCTATCAGCCCGGGGATCAGGTGTCCTACTACGTGACGGGGACGTCCAGGCGGGTCAAGGTGCACGAAGCGGCCAAGTTGGCCTCCCAGTGGGATCCGCACAGCCCGGACGAGAACGTCGAGTACTACAAGGCCAAGCTGATCGAGCTGGAGGAGAAGTTCCGGCCCTTCTTCGAACGGGTGCCGGCGGCGTCCGGAGTCGAATCGGCATGAGGATGTTGCGCGAGGTGGAGAATCTCCAGCACCACTTCCGCCCGCCCGCCGGCTGGGGGAGATCTACCTCCGCGTTGTTCGGGAGTTTTTCGCGCGTCGGAGACGGGCACGACGCGGCGTGCCACATCCATACACCACACGCGGGCGCAGGCTCGGCGGGACCTCTGGCNCATTCGACGTGAATCCCAACTGACAGAAAGGACAGCCATGACAGCACGATGCGAGGCGATCACGCGTTGGCTCCAGGCGCATGACGCGGAGGCAATCGCGTTCCTGGAAGCGCTGGTCAACCAGGATAGCGGGACGTACGACCGGGCGGCCGTGAACCGGGTGGCGGACCAGCTGACTGGGGCCTACGCCGACCTCGGTTTTGCGGTGGAGCGGTTCCCGCAGGCGGAATTCGGCGACCACCTCCTCGCCTCGCGGCCGGGTACGGCACCGACCAGGTCTCTCCTCTGCATCGGCCATATGGACACCGTCTTTCCGGCGGGCACGGCGGCCGCCCGACCCTTCCGGATCGAAGGAGCGCGGGCCACCGGTCCGGGTGTGGTGGACATGAAAGGCGGCCTCACGACGCTCATCTTCGCCCTGCGCGCCCTGGCGGCGACCGACTCTCCGGTGTTTCGGGAGATGGGCTGCGCGGTGCTGATCAATTCGGACGAGGAAATCGGCTCCCCCACCTCGCGGCAGATGTTCCTGGACCTGGCGCAAAGCCATCAGGCCGCCATCGTCCTGGAGCCGGCGCGGCCGAATGGCGAGTGCGTCATCGGGCGCAAGGGCGTGGGACACTTCCAATTCGAGGTCTGCGGACGGCAGGCACATGCCGGCTCCCAGCCGGAGCTCGGGATCAACGCCATCTGGGAGTTGGCCCACAAGGTCTGCGCCTTACAAGCCCTCACCGATCTCGAACGCGGCACCACGATCAACGTCGGGGCCATCCGNGGCGGCGAGCGCTCGAATGTGGTTCCCGACCGCGCCTCGGCCGACGTCGATCTGCGCGTCTGGAGCGCCGAGGAGGCCGACCGCGTCGTGCAGGCGTTTCGCGAGATCGCCGCGCGCTCCACGGTCCACGGTGCGACCTGCACGCTGCAGGGGGAGATTTCCAATCCCCCCTGGCGGACCAACGGGGGGACGCGCCGGATGCTGGCGATCCTGAACCAAGCGGCCGCGCCGCTGGGGCTCACCGTCGAGGGGGTCACCACCGGCGGGGGTTCGGACGGCAGCCGGACCGCGCAGGTCATTCCCACCCTGGACGGCCTGGGGCCAGTGGGGAGCAAGGCGCACAGCCCGGACGAGTACATGGAAGTTGCCAGTCTGCGACAGCGTGCGGCACTCCTGGCACTCTTCATGGAAACGTGGTATGAACGGTTTCAGCCGTAGAAGCGCGCCGTCCGGAGGGTGTAAGNATGACCAATGACCCATGGCACATGACCGATGAGGACGCAAGCCATCGGTCGTTGCGCATGGGTCATTGGCCACTGACATGGCGNGTGTCGGAGCGCATCCGGCAGGGAATCCATGCGACAGACTGAGACCTATTCCCCGGAAACGCTGGATGAGGTGGCCGCCTTGCTGCTTGCGGCGGACGGGCAGCCGCGCCCTCGCGTCCGGGGTGCGACGCTGTGTGCGCAGACGGAGGACGGTGGGGGGTCGGCGTCGATCCTGGTGGACCTCGCGCGCGTGCCGGAGATGAACCGCCTCGAATACGACGAGCGCAGCGGCCTGGTCGTCGGGACCGCCGTTCTCGCGACAGAGCCCCTCGGCTTCCCACCGATCCAGGACGCTTACGCCATCCTGGCCGACGGACTGGGCGCGATCGGTCCCGACGACGCGCGACCAGACGTCACGCTCGGCGAACTGCTGGAGGGCTGGCCTCCGGCGGTGGACCTGCTGCTCCCGCTGATCTGTCTGGGGGCATCCGTCACGATCTTCGGCCCCCACGGCTGGTCGGAGATGACGGTAGAAGCGCTATGCGCGAAGCGCCTTGGCGCGGCGATGCACCACGGGGAATTCCTGGTCGGCGTCCGGCTCCCCGCCCCGTTTCCACGCTCCGGCGGCGCCTACCTCCGGTCGCGATCGGTGGGAACCGACGGCGGGGCAGCCGGCGTCGGTGCGTTCCTCCTCATGGAAGAGGACCGCGTGACCTGCTGCGGCGCCCGCGTGACGGTGTGGGCTGGTGACGACGCGCCCCTGCGGGCCCTTGAGGCGGAGCGGTTCCTGCGGGGAAAGCGCCTCAGCGACACCGAGACGGCGAGTGCCGGCGAGTTGGTGCCGGCGAGTGTCGGGGCACCACCGCATGGCTCCGGGNGCGCGGCTGGCCGGCGGGATGGGCTGGCGACGCTCGCCGGCCACGTCATCCGGCTGGCCTTCGGCCGCGCGCACGAAGCGCCCCGTCAGGCCGGCCGAGGTTGAGCGTGCGCTTCAGGCCGTTTTTCGAGGTCGGGAATGGACATTGACGGCAAGGTCGCGCTGGTGACTGGTGCCGCGAAACGGGTGGGCCGGAGCATCGCGCTGGCCCTGGCGGAGCGCGGCGCCGAACTGGTCGTCCATTACCACGGGTCCGAGCGCGAGGCGCACGAAGTTCTGGCTCGGGCCAAGCAGTTGGGAGGAAAACCGGTGGCGGCACGCGCGGATCTGTCGAGGTCCGCGGACATCGATGCGCTGGTGGAAACCGCCGTGCGTGCCTTCGGTCGGATCGACATCCTGGTGAACAGCGCCGCCATCTTCTATCGGACGCCGATCGCCACCGTGACGGAGGGGGACTGGGACCGGTTTCTGACCGTGAATCTCAAGGCGCCATTCCTGCTGTGTTGCCGGGCGGGAGCACTCATGTCTCGGCAGGGCTCCGGCAAGATCGTCAACGTGGCGGACATCGCGGGGGCCAAGGTCTGGGCGGAGTACATCCCCTATTCGGTGTCGAAGGCGGGGCTTCTCGCCCTTACGACGGGGCTGGCCAAGGCGCTGGCCCCGGCGGTCCAGGTGAACGCCATCGCGCCCGGAACGGTGTTGTTGCCGGACGGCAGCTCCGCCGAAGAGCGGGTGCGGGCGCTGGAACGGGTCCCGCTGCAGCGGCTGGGCTCGCCCGAGGATATCGCCCGCGCTGCCGTCTATCTGATCCAGAGCGACTTCGTCACCGGCGACGTGCTGACGGTGGACGGCGGGCAGCGCCTGGTGTGAGGGGCGGACCTCGGTGCGCAGGGTGGCGGGGAATCGGCGAGCACGGGTCGTCGCGGCCGCGTGACGGCCGCACGGGCGACTGTCGGCGGCAGGACGACTGGAAAAGGAGAGGCCATGTTCGGATTGGGTATGCCGGAACTCATCGTCATCCTGGTGATCGGCCTGCTCGTCTTCGGCGCGGGGCGGTTGCCGGAGATCGGCAGCTCCCTCGGCAAGGCGATCAAGGGGTTCAAGGAGGCTTCGGACAAGCGGGAACCGGAACCCCCGGCGCCCACAGGGGAGGCGAGTGGCGCCACGGTGCGCACCTGCCCGCAATGCGGGCACGAGGTGACCGCCGACGCGGCGTTCTGCGCGGGCTGCGGAAAGAAGCTGTCCGAGAAGGGATGAGACGAAGCGGCTGGAAAACGAAAGGCCCCCGGGACATCCCGGGGGCCTTTTGGTTATTGCGACGCGTTCGACTAGGCGGCCCGAGTGACGTTGGCGGCCTGCAGGCCCTTGGGGCCCTGGACCACGTCGAACTCAACAGCCTGCCCCTCATTCAGGGTCTTGAAGCCATCAGCCTGAATGGCGGAATAGTGCACGAACACATCCTCACCGTCAGGTCGCTCGATGAAACCAAAGCCCTTCGCATNGTT
>JGI20214J51088_10000709_pt1 | contig 22978 bp, 19 predicted proteins | sample WetSurMetagenome_FD_51088 | JGI IMG/M metagenome (IMG submission 51088) | reverse complement strand
TGCTTCTGTCACCTGTTCGTTCTCTGTGATTATCTGACCATCAAAGAGGTTTATTATGCGGTGGGCATAGCCCGCATCGCGCATTGAGTGAGTTACCATTACTATGGTTGTTCCCGCTTTATTAAGCTCTGTAAGAAGGCTCATAACCTCGATACCGTTTTTTGAATCAAGGTTACCTGTCGGTTCGTCAGCCAGTATCAGCTTCGGTTCAGCCACTACTGCGCGTGCAATAGCCACACGCTGCTGCTGACCTCCTGAGAGCTGCTGCGGGAAATGTTTCCTGCGGTGGCTTATTTTCATTTTCTCCAGCACCTTTTCAACCTTTTCTTTTCTCTCACGGGCGCTCATTTTAAGGTAAATAAGTGGCAGTTCGACATTCTCATAGACATTAAGCTCATCAATCAGGTTAAAGCTCTGGAAAACGAAGCCTATATTTCCCTTTCTGAGCAAGGTGCGATTGCGTTCTTTCAGGCTGCCCACTTCCTGTCCATCAAAAAAATACTGTCCGCCAGATGGGTTGTCAAGAAGTCCGATAATATTAAGGAGAGTTGATTTGCCGCATCCCGAAGGACCCATAATGGCAACAAACTCGCCCTGTTTAATGTGCAGGCTTACCTTATTCAATGCACTGGTTTCAATCTCTTCAGTGCGGAAAATCCTGGTTAAATCAACTGTCTTTATCATTATATTTCGTTTATTGGTTCTACAATACCTTAACTGCTACGCGATATGTTTATTTGTTATTTTATTCTCTGATCTACAATACCTTAACCGCTACCCGGTACATCCCTTCAAAATATTTCTAATGCCTACTACCTACTACTTACTACTTACTACTTACTACTTACTACTTACTACCTACTACCTAGTACCTACTTCAATATAATCTTATCATTATCCCCAAACGTCTCATACCCTGAGGTGATAACCTTTTCACCCGGCTTAAGTCCTTCAAGTACTTCATAATACTGAGGGTTTTGTTTGCCAATGCGGATGTTGCGTTTAACAGCTTCTGTACCGGCTTCGTTCACAACGAATATCCATTGTCCTCCTGTGCTCTGGAAGAAGCCGCCACGAGGGATCATGACCGCCTTCTCAGACTCGCCAAGCTCAAGTTTGATATGATATGTCTGACCTGTTCGCAGATTCTCTGGAGTCTCTCCTTCAAAAACCATGTCAATCTCAAACTGACCTTCACGTACCTCAGGATATACCTTTCTTATTGTTAGTGCGACATCTTTGTTATTACGCTCAAAAGATGCAGGAAGTCCACGCTGTACCCTGTCTATATAGTGCTCATCTATCTTTGCATTTACCTTGAAGCTGGTAAGCACGTTTATCTGTCCTATCCGCTGACCGCTGCCGATGGACTGTCCGATCTCTGCGTCGAGCATGCCAAGCTGACCGTCAACAGGTGCTTTGACATTAAGGTTATCAAGTCGCTCGTGCACAAGCACCAGAGTCTGGCGCATTTTGGTAAGGTCATTCTCAAGAGTTATCATTGAGGTAGCTCTCAAAACCGAATCATTGACTGCTTTCAGCTTGTTAATCTTAAGCAGGCTTTGCTCGTATTCAAAATCCTCCTTAGACTGCAGGTACTCTTCCTTTGAGATAAGTCCCTGATCAAACAGGGTCTTGTACTGTTCGTAGTTTCTCTTCTTACGATTGAGCTTGTATTCGCTGTCGAGCACATTACGTCTTGACTCAATCTGTTCTGTCTCAAAGCTTATCCGTGTGCTGCGGAGGTAGTTTTCCTTTTCAGCAAGTGCAGCCTCGCTCTCAAGTATAGTCTGGTAAAGCTGTCTGTTCTCAAGTTTAAGGATGATGTCACCCTGACGAACCATTGATCCCTCTTCAATAAGTCTTTCGGAAACCCTTCCTCCCTCAACGGCATCAAGGTAGATTGTTGAGATAGGCTCAACCTGACCTGTGACCGTTATATAGTCATTAAACATACCCTCTTCAACGGTGCTGACAGTGACCTTATCACCTTCAGTTCTGAAAACCGAGTTGCTGCCGCCAATAATGACTTTAACTATCAGCAGTATCAATACTATAGCTCCAATGCCCCAGTAGATATGTTTTGGTCTGAGTCCCTTTTTCTTTTCTATAACCTTATCCATTCCCATTATATGATGATATTTTTCGATTTATTCTTTTTGTTTATTTCTCCCAGAAGCGGTTACCGCGGTAAAACTCAATTATTCTTCTTTTTATTTCAGCTGTCAGTTCTGACCGCAGCACTTGGGCACAGGTAGATGACATTCTGTTCTTCACAGTGTAAAAGTCGACCACATTTATCATTCCCTGCTCATACTTCTTTTCAGCTGCCTGGTAAGCGAGGGTGTCGGCAGCAAGTTGTTTCCTGGCCTGCGACAATTCTGTTTCGGCAGCTTTAAGATCATTTATGTTTGTCATCATCTCAAAATAAAGGTTCTGCCTGGCCTGGTCAAGCTTTGCAGTGGCGGCAGCATATTCAAGCTTTGCAACCTTCACATTGGTTATATTTTGCCTCCTGCCGAATAATGGTATCGACAAGGTGAGGCCTGCATACTGCTTTTCATTTTCTCTTAGTTGCCTTGAAAAATCAGGTTCGCTTTTCAATGTTACATAAGAGGACAAAGAGGCCCCTGCATCAAGAGAAGGTGCAAACCCGGCCCTCATTACGTTTATATTCTTTTTACTGGCTTTCCAGTTCTGCTCAAATGACTTTATTTCAGGAGATTGTGATGAAAAACTCTGATACAATGTTACCTGATCAATAATTGCCGGCAAAGTATCAGAAACAGGTATTACATGATGTGATAGGTTGACAGAACTGTCGGGACTAAGATTCATCGCTTTATGAAGGCTTATCCATGCCGATGAGAGAAGATTTTCAGATTGGAGACAATTAAGCTCATCCTTTTCAAGATTAGCCTTTACCTCAAGAAGATCTGTCGTTGCCTTCAGACCTGTATTAACCAGTATCTCTGTCTTTTTCAGGTTAACCTCAGAGAGGTGTTTCTGATCCTGTGTTATTCTCAGGAGCTCTTTAAAATAAAGTACATCATAATATGAATTCATTACAGTAAAGGCAAGCTCATCAGTACTCTGCAGCAATGAACTGGCCGCAGCCTCCTTCTTAAATTTCAGATAGCTGATCTTGTTCTGTCTTGAAAATCCGTTGAAAACATTTACCCCCGCCTGAAGATTATAATCATTAAAATAGTTGGGGGTTGTTTCTATTCCATTTGTTTTAGGATCTACGTAGCGGCCAGCATAATAGTACACCTGTGAAGATGCGCCTATCTGAGGCACCATGTTCCACTTCTCCTGCCTGTACAACTGATCTGCAATATCAGCGCTATAAGCTGATTGTTTAAGATCAAGATTATTCTCTACAGCAAATCTTATACAGTCCTCCAGGCTCCACTCCTTCTGCCCCGTTACCGGTAAAACAGCCAATACTGTAAAAATCGCTATCAGAACTTTTTTCATACTTATTTTTTTCAGTATCCATGCCAATACAATGCCGTTATTTTATAATATTGATTATCTGCTATTTAAAGATTATCATTGTATTGAATCCGTTAATTTTTTTTACACTTTTATGTAAAATATTTTTACACTTCATTGCCATGGATGATAAATGGGTTTAAATTTGGTGAAAAAGGATAATGACAAAGGGTAGCATTCTCATAGTTGATGATAACAAGAGTATTCTGAGTGCCCTTGATATACTCCTTTCGCCTGTATTTCAAAAAATAACCATACTGTCTAATCCAAATCAGTTGCTTACAGAATTAAAGAAAGCTGATTATAACCTCGTGCTGCTTGATATGAATTTCAAGGCGGGGATAAATACGGGGAATGAAGGCATCTATTGGCTAGGCAGGATAAAGGAGGAGCATCCCGATCTGTCTGTAGTTATGATGACTGCTTATGGCGATGTTGAGCTGGCTGTCAAGTCACTTAAGATGGGATCTACGGATTTTGTCCTCAAGCCATGGGACAACGATAAGCTTATTGCCACGCTTCAGTCTGCACTACAGCTTAATCTGTCAAAGAAAGAGGTCAAGCAGCTGAAAGAGAAAGAGAGTATTCTAAAGAACGAGATAAACCGTGACCAGAGGCATCTCATTGGTTCGTCACCGGAGTTGATGAGTGTAATGAATCTTGTGCGTAAGGTGGCAGTAACGGATGCCAATGTGCTTATAACAGGCGAGAACGGAACAGGCAAAGAGCTTATTGCACGCGAAATACATAGGTTATCAGGGCGGTCAAAAGAAGTAATGGTCAGTGTTGACATGGGTGCTATAACAGAGACCCTTTTTGAGAGCGAGCTGTTTGGTCACGAAAAAGGCTCTTTTACAGATGCTCATGAATCGAGACCCGGTAAGTTTGAGGCAGCAAACAAAGGGAGTCTCTTCCTTGATGAGATTGGGAACCTCTCTGTTCACCTTCAGGCAAAACTCCTTGCTGCAATTCAGAACAGGCAGGTGTCTCGTGTCGGTTCGAACAAACCAATCCCCATAGACATACGACTCATATGTGCAACCAACAAGGAGCTTGAAGCAATGGTAAGAGAAGGGCACTTCAGGGAAGACCTGCTATACAGGATAAATACCATACAGATTGAAGTACCCCCGTTAAGGAAGCGTGGTGATGACGTACTCGTTCTTGCCGATTTCTTCCTCAAAAAATATGCTTCTAAATATAACAAGCCATCTCTTCAGATAAATCAGCAGGCACGCGAGAAGCTCATGAAGTACTCCTGGCCGGGGAATGTTCGTGAGCTCCAGCATACAATTGAGAAGGCAGTTATTCTGAGCGACAGTCATGTACTGAAGCCTGAGGATTTTTTCATGAGACAGGTTGTTTCAGGCAAAACAGGCGACACCGCCCGCACTATTGACGAGATGGAAAAGCAAATGATACAGCAGGCCATTGAAAAGCATACCGGGAATCTGAGCGCTGCTGCTGAACAGCTGGGCATAACCCGTCAGACACTTTATAACAAAATAAAAAAGTTTGAATTGTGATTAGCAGAAATCTATACATAAATATTGCACTGAGAGTTACTGCAATCATGGTTTTTGCAATTCTCTCAGCCCTGACAATTGCTTACTCTGAACCTCTCATCCTAAGCGTCTGTGGCGCTTTGATAGTTGTCATTATCACACTCAACCTCATTAAATACCTGAACTCTACCAACCGGAAGATCAGCTATTTCCTTGAATCAGTTGAGAATGAAGACTCAGCTCTCTCTTTCCCGGCCACAGTAAGTAACAGGACGATAAAGGATCTTGGTAACAGTCTTGACCGGATTAATAATCAGATTAAAAAACTGCGCATAGAAAGCCGTCAGCAGGAGCAGTATTTTCAGGCTCTGATGGAGCACGTTGCTACAGGTATTCTTACCTTTAATTCATCAGGTTTCATTATTCATGCCAACAGTGCTGCAAAGAAAATGCTGGCCGTAGATGTGCTCACGCATATAAAACAACTTGAAAGGGTAAACAGAAAAGTATTTCAGACAATTGAAAACATTAAGCCGTTTGAGCAACATCTGGTTTCATTTGTAACAGAAAAAGGCACAGTGCAGTTACTATTGAAAGCATCATCTTTTAAGAGCGGGGACGAGGAACTTGTCATTCTTTCTATCCAGGACATAAGGGATGAGATGGATGAAAAGGAACTTGACTCATGGATAAGGCTGATAAGGGTAATGATGCATGAGATAATAAATTCCATAGCACCTATTACATCACTCTCTGAGAGTCTGGGTAAACTTTACTCTGAGGATGGCAAACCGGTTGTTCCTGAAAAGATCGACAGGGATATAATACTTAAGACTGTTCAGGGACTGGGGGTGATAAGAAGCCAGGGCAACGGACTGTTATCATTCATTGAATCGTATCGTAAACTGACGAGGCTTCCAAAACCAGAGAAGAAAATAATCAGGGCTGATGATTTGCTGAGCAGGCTGGCTGTCCTTTACCAATCGTTTGAAAGCAAAAACAAGGCGGAACTGGTAGTCAGCTGCACTCCGGAGAATATGGAGCTATATGCCGATGAAGGTTTGATTTCGTTATGTCTTATCAATCTGGTAAAAAACGCCATGCAGGCTAATGAAGAAAGTCAGGGTGGAAGAATAAGTGTTAAGGCATGTGTGCATAACGGTCGTCCGGAGATTTCAGTAACAGATAACGGGCAGGGTATCCCAGCCGAGCTTCTTGATGAGATTTTTGTTCCTTTCTTTACCACCAGGGAAGACGGCAGTGGCATTGGGTTGAGCATCTCACGTCAGATAATGAGGCTACACGGGGGAAGTCTCAGGGTCAAATCCACCCCGAAGAAAGAAACGGTGTTTACTATGGGGTTCTGAGTTGCGGGTTCAGAGATTAATACAAAAAGCCGGTGGATAAATAAACCATTATCGCTGCGGCACATACCCCTAAATCCACCAAAGGGGGACTTACCTTTTTATTTATTCTGACCAATCGCCATCTTATATGCCATTACAGCATCAGGAAGAGGCGTTAAGGTATCTGATAAAATATTGTACGTTCCCTTTTGCGATAGTTCATCAGCAACTTTTTTTATTAAAGCGAGGGTGGCTTTCATCAGGCCTGAACCAAGGCTTAACCGGGCTACACCCATATCCTCCAGTTCGCGGACTGATGGTGGCAAGCCTGCTGCATTCCCGGGGTTTGCAAGAATGTTAACCGGGGCATTAATCTCCCTGACCAAAGTTGAAATTGTTTCTCTGTCCCATACCGGTTGTACGAATATGCAATCGGCACCTGCTTCGCGGTATTTATTTCCACGTCTGATTGATTCAGATAACTTTTCAAGAGTAGACCCTGACGAAGTATAAAAAGAATCTGTTCTGGCATTGATTACCAGATGAAAGCCCAATGAATCTGACAGTTCACGTATTGCGCTGATCCTTTCACAAAACTCCACTTCATCAGTCAATACCGGACTTAGATCGTTACTGTCTTCAATGTTTATTCCAACAATTCCTGTTGCAATTATCTTCTTAACCGAATCGATTATTTCGTTAAGGTTTTTCCCGTATCCGGCCTCAATATCAACAGTCACCGGGAGTTTTACTCCGTTCACGATTCCTGTTATTACCTGAAGCATTTCAGACAGTTGTATTACCTCACAATCAGGATATCCCAAAGAGGCAGATATCCCCATACTTGTTGTAGCAATTGCCTTAAAACCACACGCTTCTATTAACCTTGAGCTTCCGGGATCCCACGAATTTAACAGGACCAGAATTTCCTTATCGTGATGATATTTAAGGAACTGTTCAGCCTTTTCCTTTTGAATGTTCGAAACCATAGCCTTGCTGTTTTAAGTGTTTTATTTAAATACATATAACACTTAATTCAGAAAATGGCTCAAAAAAATAACAGTTGCCACAAAAATCCTGGGCAATGCAGCATGTTCAATAAGCTCTGGCAGAAATGAGTGTCGGTCAGACTAATTTGTTGTGCTGTTTGTTGTGTCTGATGCCTGGCTTTTGACTTCGGCTTCAATGAAGTCCTCTGCCGGAATAAGCAAATTCTTAAGGTCTGTGATGAATACTGATTCCTGAAGGTCTTTATTATCCACTATTTCTTTAACGGCAGCCTCACGCTTCTCTTTATCGGCTATGGCCAAAGCCTTTGCGGCATACTTTGCCACTGCAATATCAACTTCGGAATATGAAATGTTAGGTTCCTTTACCCATCCTTTTTCTATCCATTTTCCGGCTTTCCTTTTACCTGCAACTTCAATAAAATTGTTCTGTGGTTCTTTTACGCCAATGATATCCATCCTGCTGAATGACTTATCTGTTTTAGTAAGCAGGTCGGGCCTGGAATAAACGACAGCATCCTGAATAATAACTCCCGGTTTGCCGTCAAGCACAATAAAGTCAGACTGTACCCATCCTTCCTTCCCATCCTGAAGGCGTATTTTCAGGTACTTCGTCTTCTTCTCTCCGTTGGTTTCTTCCCTGCTATTGTCAAGATACATGCATTTCTCGCCAAGGTTGACAGAGGCAAGCCATTTGCCTTCTTTACCGGAGGTTTCTTTTAGAGGTATATTATCCCATATGCAGACTGCATCTCCTTTAAGGTTATTACCGGTACTATTATCTTCCCCTGTTGACTTTTTAGTTTTACAACCTGACATGACTATCAAAACTGCAAAAACAAGCAGTGTGACATAATATTTTTTCATTATTGTTTCTTTTAATAGGTTAGTATTAATGTTTCAAGATATTTCAGTGATGGGCTGTTAATATCCGGTTTTCCGGAGATCAAACTTGGTTACTCAGACAGTTGTACCAAATAAAGATATAAAATATTCATTTATCACAGTCAGTATTAAATTTTCCCCAACAATTACATCTCATCACGCCCCTTCGGGGCTGAGACATCAAGGGTTAGTTCTTTTCCGCCGGCGGTAGCCGGCGGTTATTCACATAAGGCGCCTCCGGCGCCTGATTTTCCAGAGCATATTATGTTTTACTCAATAACAGACCTCTCATCAATTCAACTTATCCAAGCTTCTATACAATATATTTCTACCCACTTATCATCAATTTTTTTAAATATATATGTACCTCCGGAAGCATTCAGGCGACCAAGTGAGCTAGAGTATTTAAGAATAACAATGTCGTGATTAACTGAAAATAACGGCATGCTGATTGAACAAAAGCCTCCTTTACCATACTTTTTACTGAACTTATACCAGAACTCCAGGGACTCAAAATTCAATAACGAATCACCTGAAATCAGAACCATGTTTTTAAGACACTCACCGGGCTTATAGTAAACTGAATTCAGGTTCTGACGGAAAATAAAGTCTAAATCCTCTTTTGTGAAGATTGAATCTAACTTTAGTATAGTCAAAGAGTCTTTACTGAAAAGCACTTTACGGAAATCTCTGTCAACAAATCTGCTGCAATTCTTAAATTCATCTATCGATGCTTCGTTTACAAAATAATTTATTGTTGCACAAATCAATGAATCCGGAACCAAAGCTTCATAACCGGCAGTCTTTGCTTTTGGCTTATTATTACAGGACATAGCCACAAAGGTTATAATTAACAGGAACCAGAATTTTTTCATAAGCATACATTTAATCATGAGACAGTATGTCACATAAAATTAGAAAATTTGAAACAAAACAGGGCATTATTTTTTTAGTGGTTCCGTCAAAGTCAAAACAGAAGTAATAAGTCAAAATATACTTTACGATTTAAATTGTAAACATATCTCAGCCACGAAAGTGGCGTAATATAAATAACCCCGGTGACAACCCGGGGTAAAACATAAAATCAATAATATCAGCCCTGAAAGGGCGTGATAACGTCAACCTTTAATATCAATAGTTGCAAATCCCGAAAAGAGGAGCGTATTTATCATGGATCTCTTTCACAATCTCCAGCGGATCGCCCTGAGGCACATTAATAAATTGCTGTTGCTGGTTTGTCCAGTTCCATTCAAAGGAAGCCATCTCCTTATCAACAGAATCCATATCCAAAGTGATGTTGTGCCTTATATTCTTCTTCAGTATATCAAAGAATTTCTCCCACCTCACCTTGTAATAAGATGATATTAACCCTGAAAGATCGCGGCTTGCATAATCGATGATTGAATTGCCCTCATTACCCCAAGTGGTTATTAAAACACGGGCATCTTTTTCATAACAGGCTTTGCCTGCTGTGTTACTTCCAAACTGTCTGGCATCATGGGTCCATTTCCCCAATAAGAATTCAGGTTGAGTTGCCAGCAAACGATCCTGATCATCAAATACTCCCAGGAAAATTTTAGTTTGCTTTTCCAGCTCAACCGTATCTTTGTTTAAGTATGCTTCATTTATTTTCTTTCTAAGAGGAATTATCAGGTTATCAAGGATCTGCTTTGTCACCACAACCATATCCTTTTGATAATCTGCACTCTGCAGGCTTTTATCACTGGCGGAAAGCATCATGGTTAAAATATCTGCTAACTTTTTGTAGTCGTACTTAATGGGTCTCTGGTAACCCTTTACTCCCGTAAGAAGAGGGCGTGCCTGCATAAGACTTCCGGTAGCAACCCCGGAAACCTGATCATTATAAACAAGGTCTGTCAACTCCCTGTAAGCTTCTTCTGCCACCGGGTCATCTGTTTTTGTTCTGTTCCTGGCATAATTTGCAATCCACTTATCAATGTCTGTTACGTTTTTATCCCAGGCATATTCAAAAAGCCATTCAAACATAAACCTGTTTACGCCAAAACCTTCCAATGTTGAGCCAATGCCATTCAGTTTACCGTGGGTACTGTCATTTTCAGTCCTTGGAAGTCTGACGGCTACCTCCCTGATTGGCGCGGCCATTTCTGTGTTACCACCGAAATTTCCCAGGTAACACCATATATATGGTGCACCATGCCAGGCCTGTGTATTTCTCCACACCTCTTCTTTTTCGGCGAAGTAATCAAGAATTATCATCTTATTTTCAGGCACTGCAGAAATCATATCTTTAAGGCGGGAAGGGTCATCCTTCCATAGTTTCATATAATAGAAAGTCCAGCCCATCTGAACCCATACTGCCTGATGATCAATACTATGCATTCCCTCATAAATTGATTTTGAAACAGAGCCCAGGTATGCAGGAGTAGTATCCGGAGGGTCCATTTCGTTGAACGGGTCGGCGCCATAGTAGTGGTCTGTATCGAAATATCTGGTTTGAATTTTAAGGAACTTTTGCTGTATCTGAATAAACAACGGGTCCATGGGGTCTAAGAAGTATGCATTATAATCATCACCTGTATCATAAGAACCCATGCAGGTTATTTTCGCGTTCGGGTACTTTTCTTTGATGGCTTTAGGAACATGCCCGGCAAAAGCAGGAAGCACCGGTTTCATTCCAAAGGAGCGTTCCCGCTTCAGGATTTTCTTCTGCAATTCAAACTGGTTGTCTATAAAGTCCTGTGGGAGTGGTCCCAGGAAACCGTCAAGGTTACCCATTCTGTGCCATGGAAGGTGTGCGGGGCCTGTAAAGTATGCCCTTATCTGGTCCCCAGACATGCCAAAGCTTTTCCACACTTCCATCCATACGGCTTCCTGGCCTGTGATAGCCAGAGGCATATTGATCCCATTCAATGCCATCCAGTCAATGAATCTCTCCCAGTCGTCCCATTGCCACCACAGCATAGTATAGCCAAAGGTGCAATAGTTTAAGAAGAAGCGCTTTTCAAACCGGCATTCCTGCCTGATAGTGGTATCAACCTCGGGCAGAATATCCGGTGCCATTATCGGGTCGTCTTTATACCATGAAACGCGGGTATTACAATAGTTATTCAGATACCAGTTGAAGCCTCTGGCAATGGCAAGTTCGCTGGTGCCGTTTATTATTATTTTGCCGTTTTTGCCGGTTAATTCAAAGGCTTCCTGATTACCTGCGTTTTTTAAATCGCCAATGATGAACTGAGATGATTTTCCGGGAAGTATTCTTTCAATGAGATTGCAGGTGCTTTCATGTTTTGATCCGTTTGCAAACGCAGTATTTAACTCTGCCAGAAAGAGAATCAAAAAGACTAATGGTAAAAATTTCATGAGGGTGGTTTTTACATATATCAACCTATATTAAGCATTATTAATTGATAATTGTAAATTATTAATTAACAAAAAGGGAGAACCAGAAAATTCCGGTTCTCCCTTTTTGTCGGTCTGCGGGGGCTCGAACCCCGGGCCCGCTGATTAAGAGTCAGCTGCTCTACCAACTGAGCTACAGACCGTAAAAACGTGCGCAAATTTAACACTTATTCTTTAAATCATCATTTCTGAAATAATATTTTTAGCTATTTATTTGGCTGATTTGACAAACAACCCTGACGTGTTTACCCTTAACACCAGCATGGTTGATACCATATCTGTCAGTGGTATATGATGATAAGAAAATTGCACACGTGCCTCAAGCCACTTTTTCTTCACCTTATAATAAATATCTGCCCTGTTATAATAAGTTGCCGTATAAGGCGAGTCGCCTGACAAAATTGTCAGGCCATCGCTAAAGCAAGCCATCTCATGCAACCCGAAATTCCTATAGGCGGCCTCAAGTTCAAATGTTATGCCTATTGAATACTCAAAATTGTAAAGTGAACGTTGACGATCAAGCGAGGCTATCCATCCTGCCATAAAGACCAGTGAGTCAAGCGGTGTTACAGAAGAAAGATTCAGTCCAGCCTTTATTGTCGCCCCAACATTATCCCTGACATAAGTCCCGACTTCCATCGGCTCTGTCAGGGAGATATGATTCATTACAAGATGGTGCTGGTAAATGAAAAGGCCTTTGTTAAAACACCCTGAAAGCCCGGCAACAAATGACTCCCTGACATCCCTGGTTTTACGTCCGGTCCAGTCAATCCAGATATTCTGCCTGAATGACGGTAGTTTATATTCAATATACATTCCCTGTATTTCAGGTCTGTAATAATTAAGAGTATCAGTTAGCAATGCAAGAGGCATTTCTGTTTTATTATACCTGCTGAAAGAGCCAAATGAAAAATTTAAGTTCTTATAACTGTTTTCGTAGTATAATATCAGTGAGGGTCTTTTAAATGCCCCCTGCCAGCCAAACTCATACAGGAAGTCGGCACCGGCAGCAAACCTCCCTTTGCCCTCAGGAGATAAACCTATTTCACCGCTCAGTCGTGACCCGAACATCGTCTGGCCATATATTGCGGTATTATCCACCTCATGATTATCAAGGAACCCCATAAAGCCACCTTTCCAGTCAAATTGCTGTGCAAATGTGGTCAACGGTAAACTGGTTAAAGAAAAGAGTATGGCAAGCCTTACAACCCGTTTCATATATTGGGTCTGTTATTTGGTCACCATCAAAAGTAATCGATTAACGTGAAAGCACAAATACAATTGCTAGACTTCCGTTATAGCACCTAATGTCAGGGATAAAATCAGAGCCACCTTTCTATTATCATTCTGCTTTTGTCTTTCATGCTTCAGCTTTTACGGCCTTGCAGTGTCCGGGGTTCATCTGGCAGTTGATGCATATTTCATTATCAACAATCTTATTATCAAATATTTTCCTGATATTATCCATGGTTGTTTCAGCAATATTATGAAGTGCCTCCCTGGTAAAGAATCCCTGGTGTGAGGTAATTATAACATTATTGAAAGAGAGAAGCCTGGCCAGCACGTCGTCAGAAATAATCCTGTCAGAAAGATCTTCAAAGAAGCATTGGCTTTCCTCTTCGTACACGTCAAGGCCGGCACTGCCAATCTTTTCGCTTTTAAGGCCGTCAATGAGGTCGGAGGTTTTGATAAGTCTGCCACGACCGGTATTGATTATCATTACCCCATCCTTCATTTTTGCAATGGATTCTTTATTTATCATGTACTCTGTCTCCTGGGAAAGCGGGCAGTTGAGTGAAATTATATCTGACCTGCCAAGCAGCTCATCCATATCAACATATTTGCAGTTACCAGCTGCCTCATAGGCCCTGTCAGGAAACTTATCATAGGCAAGCACTTCCATTCCGAATCCGTTAAGAATTGATATAAGGGTCTTTCCAATCTTTCCTGTGCCAATAACACCTGCTGTCTTACCATGCATATCAAAGCCCATAAGTCCGCTCAGGGCGAAGTTCCCTTCACGGGTTCGATTATATGCCCTGTGTGTTTTTCTGTTCAATGTAAGCATAAGGGCTACTGTATGCTCAGCAACCGCATATGGTGAATAGGCAGGCACCCTGACCACCCTGATCTTATTAAGCGCTGCTTTAAGATCTATATTATTGTATCCGGCGCTCCTCAGTGCAATAAGTTTTACCCCGTTTTTGTACATCTGATCAATCATCTCTGCAGTGATGGTGTCATTTACAAAGACAATCACCACATCGTAACCTTCGGTAAGTACAACATTATCAGGGGTAAGGTGATATTTATAATATTTCAGGCTGAAATTATAACTCTTGTTAATCTCATCAAACGTCTCTCTGTCGTAAGGCTTGGTATCAAAAAAGGCAATTTTAATCGAATCCATGGTCATCGTATGTTTTTATACATCTAACAATGGAATGGAGATTGAGTTCAATGATGGAGAACGTAAACCGAAGAATGGATGACGGAGGGCAGAAAATGAAATGTAAAATGTAGATACGCGCTAATAGCGCGTATCTTCAATATCAATTATCCCAATGGATATTAGAGTGTGAGTGTAATCATCCCTCTTGTGGGTATGGCATAAAAGATGATTTTTGCATCAGCTTTGGGAACCCAAATCTTAATAAAGGGAGTATAATCAGGTGTCTTTAATGAAGTTATAGCCTTCATGTCAGCTTTTGCATGATCAAGCCTGTCATTAAAGTCGAAGTAAAAATGAGCTTTTCTGTCAGTCTTTACAGTATCTTCAGCCTGGGCAACAATAAGTTGAAAATTCTTATCGGTCTGAAGCTTATAAAAAACTGCCTCAAAATCATTTGTATCAGGTTTTTCCTGTACGGTAGCTAAAAATTCGGTGGTGTCTTTTGGTGCAACTTTAACTTTTAACGGGTCCTTTGCCAAAGTAGCTTCAATATTTGTCACAACCAAAGGTGTTGAAAGAGAAGAATAGAGTGCTTCCTGGTTTGCGCGTTTAAAGAATGGGCTGATAACGCTGGCCCTGATCTTTATTCTTCGCACCTCAACTCCTTTTATTTTTAAAGATACAATGCTGTCTCTCATATTCAGGCAAACCCCTACTGAATCTGATGCTGCCATCTTGTCCTGGGCGTTCAGGTAAGCTCTTTTCCTGAGTTTTTCAACATATCCCGGAATAGCACAAGCGTCAATGGTATCACTCTCTTTCTGAGGGTGTGATGCAAAATAGGCTTTGTCAAAAGCATTTACAGCATGATTTACAGCCGCAACTGAACAGCTTATGTAATAGACCACTGCCGCCAGCAAAATAATCCCAATTATAATATACCACTTGAATTTCGAGAACATATATTCTGTAATCTATTGATTATCAATAAATATAAACCTTTGATCCAACATTCATTGTCTTTGTAACCACTTCAAGGTCTTCGTCATTGAGCCTTACACATCCATGTGTAACAGGCATTCCCAATTGTCTTTTGTAAATGGTTCCGTGTATCATATAACCGTCTCCCAGTTTCAATGCATGATCACCAAGGACATAAGGCTCAAAACGTGAAGGGTCTCCCTTTGATGGTACTTTCTCTCCCTGCTCAATATAATCCCAGTCAGGTCTTGTCCATACCGGATTATCAACTTTTGCCTGAACTGAAAAACATCCTCTTGGCGTTTTGAATACCTTCTGGTATTTTCCGTCGGCAGAGGTTAACAGTGTGTTTTTACCTGAGGAACAACGACCGGATATCACCTGTTGTCTGTTCTTGAACAGGTAGAATTTATTATCGATCGTGTTTACAATCATGTAAGATGATGTAGGGATCATCGCTGACAGTTTTTTGTCAAGGCGGTTGATATCCGCATCCACTTTTGCCACCTGCTTCTTGATCACTTTATTTTTAAGGAGTGATGAATCAATGCTGCAAACTGAACGGTTTACACCCCATGATGTCTGAATTGCAGGGCTTATATAAATAGGAACGCAAAAAAGGAATGTTATAACAGCAAGTATAACAATGATTGCTAGCAAAGACCTCAGTAACTTTCTAAAAAATGAAACAGGTTTCACCTGATTTTCTGTCACTGGTGTTTCATTTGCAGCGTTGCTGCCTTCAGGAATAATATTGTTGTTCTGCTCTTCCATGGGAAAAACAATATAAATATTAATTAGCTGACATTATCTGGTTAAGTGGCGAAGTGGAGCCAATTATTGTAACCGGTGTTCCACTTGATACAAGTCTGTACAGGGTATCTATATCTGAGTTTTTAAGTGCGATGCAACCTTTGGTCCAGTTGCCTCCCTTACCTCCCTCACCGTGTATTTCAATCAGGTCTCCTATTTTGGCGTTTGAAGGGATGACTCCTGAGCGTATTCTGCTTTTAAACTCAGCAAGGTCTTGTTCATTAGGATAATTTATCATCAGAGCCTTATAATATTTCGTTGACCCATTGGCAAGTTTCCTGGTAATCATATACCTTCCTTCCGGTGTTGCATCATCTCCTCTTGACATTTTATCTCCCATCCAGTTTTCTCCAAACTCAGCGTCAAACGTATATTTACGGACTCCGTTATAGTAAACATGACACAGTCCGGGTACTTTCTCAACAAGTATTGCATATGAATTGTTCTGTTTACTTTCATTAATTGTCACCCGTGCCCAATCCTGCCATTTCTGGTAGCTGCGGAAATAATCCGAAAGTTTGCTTCTGGCCATCTCATAAGATTCTGTAATGTATTCGCCTGCTTCAGTCACTTTTACATTACCACCTACATACTGACCTTTTTCATATGCTATCTCTGCCTCCTTAAGAAGCAGTTTCCCCTTTGCATTTTTCTTCTTCATATCCTGGGGAAGCGGAACTGAAGAGAATATTTTTTCAAAGGATTTAACCTCCTCGTTAAGCCTGTCAAGGTCATTTTTGAGGTTAGCCTTCATGTCGTTTGCCTTAGCAATTGTTCTTTTTGTTGCCTCGGAAGCTTTTTTCTCTGAGAGAACGGCAAACTTGCGTACTCTCTCATAATCGCGGAAAAGAATAAAACGTTTGTTTTCTGTCTTCCAGGCAATCATTGCAGAGTCATAGAAGTTGCGTGACTCCTTAAAAATCTTTGCAGAATAAATTATTGAATTGTGATTACGTGCATCAGAGATAGCCGCCCTTGCCTCTTCAAGCTCCTTCATTGGAGGTTCAGGAACCAGTTTAATAAAGAGCCAACCAAGACCGGAAAGAATCACACACACAAAAACTACGGTCAGCAATAATTTAATCCAGGAACGTTTCATCAGTTATACAAGGGCTATTAAAAAAATCCCCGGAAAAAATCCGGGGATATTTATTTACAATATTTTGAAGAAATTATCTCTTCTTTACTTTTGCGATAGCGTCATCAAGTTCTGTTTTGATGTTGGTGAGCTGATCATTAGCAGCTTTGATTTTGTCAACAACTGTCATGTAGTTTGCACCACCGTCGAATGCTGTCTGAGCTTCTGTTATAGAAGTTTCGATAACTGAGAGTTCACCTTTTATTTCATCAAGAACAGCTTTACCTTCTTTACCGCGAGGAGCTTTCTTAAGAAGAGCCTGATCGTCAGCGAGGAGCTGTTTTACAGCTACAAGACCTGCTTCAGCTTCTTTCTTAACTTCTTCTTTCTTAACAACTGCGTTAGCAGCTACCTGGCTAGCCTGTGCTCTGAGAGCAACGAGTTTTGCTTTAGGTGCTTTGTAGCTCTTGAAGAGTTTTGATTTCTGAGCTTCAATTTTCTGCATAATAACTGTCATTGAGTCATTAAGAGCTGTGAATTCACCTGGAAGGTAAATGTCAGCCTGAACAGTTTTAGCTGAATCGATAGCAGCGTTAGCAGCATCAATGTTAGCCTGAGGAACTTTTGCGCAGCTTGTCATCAAAGCAACTGCTGCAATTGTAGCAACAAATAAAAAGAATCTGTTTTTCATCTCTGTTTAAATTTAAGTTCTATAAAAAAATGTATCTAGTGTTAATGTTCTCTGCTTCAGAGTTTCAATTCTGCCGCAAATTTAACAATTTTTGTAATTATGACGCACGGTATTTAAAAAGTAACACACATTTTTAATTTTTTTTTTTGCACAACCGTTTTTTAAGCCCGATTTCAGTAATGATAATTATATATTTGCACCGTATACATTTTCATTTCAATGGCAGAAAACGGCCTGGAAATAAGCGATGAAGAGATAGTACGGAGAATACGTAAAGGAGGAGAGACAGAACTTTATTCCGTTCTTTATAAACGATACTACCCAAAGGTTCTGGACAAATGTTACAGCCTGACTCATAGCCGGGAGCTGGCTGAAGAGCTGACCGGAGACATACTGTCAAAGACATATGAGAAGCTGGAAAGCTTTAAAGGCAATGCAACATTTTCATCATGGCTCTACTCAGTTACATATAATCATTGTATTGACTGGCTCAGAGAAAAGAAAAAGCTCCATTATCCGGAATGGAACAGCTCAAATGAACTCCCCGAGATCATTGATGAAGCCTACGACGAAGAAGAAGCGATAAGCTATGACAAGCTCATGACCCTTCTTGATCGTCTCCACACTGAGGAAAAAGCCCTTATAATGATGCGCTATTTTGATGAAATGCCTCTTAACAAGATCGCAGAAGCACTCAGGGTTACTGAGAGTGCAGCTAAAATGAGACTTAAGAGAGCCAAGGCACGCTTACTGTTCCTTTATAATAAAAATGAAAACTAACTATCACTGTTAATAAACATTAAGTATTGTTACTTTTTACATTTTCTTCGTCTTATATCAAAGTATTCAGGAGTGGATCTCTTTAAAAAAATAATAAACGTAGCTACTGTAAAGGTCCCGAAAGCAGTTATTGACAGCATGAAACAGATATTCCCTGCTGCCAAGAATATTGAATGGAGCCACGACAGAAGTCTCTTTGAGGTTATTTTTTACCATGATGACCTTGAAAAGATAGCCCGCTATGATAATGACGGAACGCTTCTTGAATACCGGGTCAACATTCCCCTTGAACGTATCCCGAAAAGAATAAGAAAAAAGGCTTCTGACGAGGGTGAGATAATGAACTGCATTGAGTTTCACTCCGTTGACTCACTTCGTTATGAATTTATAGTCAGAGATAAAGATCTTGTCCGCTACCTTCTCCTCACTGACAAATCAGGCAATAAAATCCGTAAGGAAAAACTGTAGAGACGCGATTCATCGCGTCTGGTTTATTCCTTTCCCCGATATTTGCATTTTCAGGAATGCGGGACATTGAACCCTGAACATTAAGAGCGGAGAGCGTAAAGCGTAATGTGGAGAGATAAGAATATAATGGTCCGTGAAGGAATCTCCATTGAATCTTTCCTTATTTATACATATATTTATATAGTATAAGTCCAGTGACCTAATGATACCGAGCAATCTGAAAAGGAAATATCCTCCTGATTTCAATCAGCTTATTAAGGTTTTTAACAGGGAAGTGCCAGACAGGCCAGTTCTGTTTGAATATTTCATGAATGGCAATCTTTTTTCTCTCTTGACGGGCAGACCTTTTGATTGTCTTACTGAAAAAGAGGATATGGTAAATGATATAATCGAGTCGTTCTATAAGCTTGGTTATGACTATGCAACAATCCCGGCAAGATATCTCGACACCTTCTCATTTGAGTCGTCTGATCACGAAAGAAAAGAAACTGTCTCACTTAATACGGGTAGTGTGATCCACAACAGGGATTCATTCAATGCATACATATGGCCTGATGCTGAAAAGTGCAATTACCAGATTCTGAATCATATTTCCGGGGTCCTTCCTGATGGTATGAAAATCATCATTTCAGGTCCCGGCGGCCTCCTTGAAGATGTTATCTACCTTGTAGGGTATGAGAAGCTCTGTATTATGATCTATGAGGACGAACAGCTGACACGTGATATTTTTGATGCTGTGGGATCACGCCTTCTTCGTTTTTATGAGATAGCCTCATCATTTTATTTAGTGGGTGCATTGATTGTTAATGACGACTGGGGTTTCAAAAGCCAGACGCTTTTCTCACCTGAGACACTGCGCGAGTATGTCTTTCCATGGCAGAAGAAGATTGTTGAGGCAATACATAAAAATGGCAAATATGCAGTGCTTCATTCATGCGGGCAGATTTCGGCTGTTATTGATGATATTATTGATGACATGAAGTTCGATGCCAAGCACTCATTTGAAGATTATATAATACCTGTAGAGAGGGCTTATGAGCAATGGAGCGACAGGATAGCAATTGTAGGAGGGATTGATATGGATTTTCTTGTTAGAAAGAGCCCTGATGAGATCAGGGAGAGAGCCCGAAAGCTTCTCGTCACAACAGGCTTAAAAGGCTATGCTCTTGGCTCCGGAAACAGCATCCCGCCATATGTGCCGGTAGAGAATTACCTGGCGATGATAAGTGTTATTTAAGGGATTTTGGATCAAGCAAAAAAGCTGGGGTGATTGTAAAAAAACTAAAACCTTAGGGGCATTGTCCCGTCAGGGACTTAATATCGGTAGTAAAATAGATTAGAAAATACATCCCGTGCCGTAGGTACGGAACATCTGACACATATATGCAATATTTGTAAATCAGCCCGTAGGTTTATGTCGAAATATATTGCCCCTCACGGGACGATGGCATCATATAGCTATATAAATTATCCACTGTATTTTGGGACTGATCTAGCTTTTATAATTGATCTCTTATTCGACATTTCTATTATAACCGGGGATTACCTCCGGTGATCCCTTTTGGGATTATCCTGCAACAAGCCATGATGTGGCCCGCTCCGCGTGCCTCTTTTGTTTTTACTGAACTGCCGAATGAGCAAGCTCTTTTTTGATATTTTTTTGGGGGATTACCTCCGGTGATCCCTTTTGGGATTATCCTGCAACAAGCCATGATGTGGCCCGCTCCGCGTGCCTCTTTTGTTTTTACTGAACTGCCGAATGAGCAAGCTCATTCGGCAGTTCAGTAAAAACAAAAGTGCCGGTCCGTTTTCACGGACCGGCACATCATGGCTTGTTGCGGAGAGAGGGGGATTCGAACCCCCGGTAAAGTTACCCCTACGGCAGTTTAGCAAACTGCTGGTTTAAGCCACTCACCCATCTCTCCTGTTCAAGAACACCACATAAAGTGCGCTTGTCACTTCAGCGGGGCAAAAATATAAAATAGACCAATACTTTACAAACTATTTTCCGCTTTTTCTAAAGTGATCAAAAAGACTGTATAATAACCTGATAAACGATTTTGATATAATCGCTATCCTTTGAACAAGATTCTTTCAACCTCTTTTTTTGTTAAAATTCCAAAAGAATCACCCATCTTTTAAAATGAAGAACCACAATTCAACAAAATAGTTAATTTTGAATACCTAGAACTCCCAAAAATGTCAAAACTATTCCTTACCAAACCCTTAAGCCAGTTAAACCAGGAATCAGGATCTGAACATGGTTTAAAAAGAGCACTCAGTGCAACAAACCTGACAACACTCGGTATAGGCGCCATCATCGGTGCCGGAATATTTGTCCTGACAGGTCAGGCAGCTGCACAATATGCCGGACCGGCAATTGTCATCTCTTTTATAATATCAGGTTTTGCCTGTCTCTTTGCCGGATTGTGCTATGCTGAGTTTGCTTCCATGATACCAATAGCAGGGAGCGCATATACATATGCTTATGCCACCCTCGGTGAATTCATTGCCTGGATAATTGGCTGGGACCTTATTCTTGAATACCTCTTTGCAGCATCAACAGTCTCTGTAGGATGGTCAGGATATGTAGTCAGTTTCCTGAGGGACTTTAATATAAACATACCACCTCAGTTCACCTCGGCCATAGGTACCACACTTGTAAATGTACCCAATGATGGGTGGAAACCGGTAACGGATCAGCTTGTGTCCGGACTGTCAGCTGCAGGAATAAGTATTGATACTCTACCTCATCTTACAGGCATTATAAATATTCCGGCAATGTTTATTGTTGCAGCAATAACTGTATTGCTGGTTGGCGGGATAAAAGAATCTGCCCGTTTTAATAATGTGATGGTGATGATCAAGGTGTTTGTCATTATAATGTTTATTGGCATAGGCTTTTTCTTTGTCAACAAAGCTAACTGGCATCCATTTATCCCAAAAAACACAGGCGTGTGGGGGCATTATGGGTGGAGCGGCATATTGCGTGGGTCAGCAGTGATATTCTTTGCATATATTGGTTTCGACGCTGTCTCAACAGCCGCCCAGGAAGCAAAAAACCCGCAACGCGATATGCCAATCGGAATACTGGGATCCCTGGGTATATCAACTACTCTTTATATACTGGTTGCAATAGTGCTGACAGGTATTGTAAGCTATACGCTTCTTAACGTTGCTGACCCGATTGCTGTTGGAGTGAATGCAATGGGAACAGGACTTTTCTGGCTTCGCCCTATTATTAAAATTGCAGCTATTGCAGGCCTCACTTCAGTAATACTGGTCATGATGCTGGGTCAACCCAGAATATTCTATACAATGTCAAAAGACGGCCTACTGCCTCAGGTATTCTCAAAAGTCCATCCAAAATTCAAAACACCGTATGTAAGCACCATCATAACAGGATCAGTTGCTATGATACTCGCCGGGATACTCCCGATAAGAATACTTGGTGAACTTGTTTCAATTGGCACTCTTCTGGCCTTTGCAATAGTCTGCATAGGGATTATCGTCCTCAGGATAAAGAAACCAGACATTAACAGACCGTTCAAAACCCCGTTTGTGCCGGTTGTACCCATCCTCGGAGCAACTATTTGCCTGGTGCAGATGTACTCTCTGCCTCTTGATACATGGGCTCGTCTGATTATCTGGATGGTATTAGGATTTGCAATCTATTTCACATATGGCATTCGTAACAGTCATTTGAGAAATGGGAAGAAATAAATAAGATAAAAGATAAAAGTAAAAAGATAAAAGTATTGGTTTTGATTATGTATCAAGTCCTCACAGGCTGCACGACTGCATGACCGCATGACTGCATGACTGCATGACCTTATACCCTTTCCCTTTTGTCTTTTTCCTTTTATCTTTTATCTTTTATCTTTTATCTTTTATCTTTTATCTTTTTTCAAGCAGCGCCACATTCTCAACATGAAACGTCTGCGGGAACATATCTACCGGCTGAACTTTTTTAACGTCATAACCGGCTGAGAGGAGCCCGATATCACGGGCCTGGGTAGCTGGGTTACAGCTTACATAAACAATACGGTTTGCTCCCGACTTCAATAATGCACCCACCACATCTTCGTGCATTCCGGCCCGTGGCGGGTCTGTTATTATCACATCAGGCGATCCATTCAACATTATGAAC
>JGI20214J51088_10000708_pt1 | contig 22987 bp, 16 predicted proteins | sample WetSurMetagenome_FD_51088 | JGI IMG/M metagenome (IMG submission 51088) | reverse complement strand
CAGCCCGAGCGGCCAGCGTTGACCCCGCGCGAATTGGAGGCCTTGCGCTGGACCATGGACGGCAAGACGGCCTGGGAGGTCGGCGTGATCCTGGGCATCAGCGAGCGCACCGCGGTGCTGCACGTCAACAACGCGATGCACAAGCTGGGCTGCATCAACAAGCATCAGGCGGTCCTGAAAGCACTGCGGCTGGGCCTGATCCATTAGCGTGGCCTCCCGCCACCTGTAAGAGCTGACAGTTACGCCCCGGATGGCGCACTGCTTCAATAGTTGCGTTCCCGTGCGATTCCGCACGGTCTTGCCAACGATGGAGCTTCCATGCAGCGCACGTCCTCGCCCGATCCCCGTCAACAGCCCGCCCAGACGGCGCAGGTTCGGCCGTCCGGCCCGATGCTCATCGATCCGCGCGATTTCAAGCAGGTCGCCGGCGGTTTGCCCAGGGGCGGTTGGAGCGCGACCAGCACGAGCACGCCGACCTCCACGCTGTAGTCCTTCGCCAGTCCGCACCACGCCGCGACCGTCCTCGCCACAGGCTCGCGGCATAGGCGGACCGGCAGCGCCGGTCCGCACGTTCCCGTTTGCTGACGCCGATGCGCCCGCTGTTCCGTCCTGAGGCCGTTGAGGCGCAGAGCCAGCAGTGGCTCGGCCGCGTGCAACTGGTTCGGCCCCTGTCGCTCAGCCTCGTCACGGCTGGGGTGATGCTGGCGGCGGTGGCCGTCGGCAGCTTTCTCGCGCTCGCGCATTACACGCGGCGCGTCGAGGTCGCCGGAGTGCTGGTGCCCGATCGCGGCCTGATCCGCATCGTGCCCTCGGTCAGCGGTACGGTGGCCGAGCGCCGTGTTTCCGAGGGTCAGGCCGTTCATGCCGGCGACGTGCTCTTCGTGCTCGCACTGGAACGGCCGACGCTCGATGCGCAGGCGCAGGCGCAGGTGCAGCGCAGCCTGGACGAGCGCGAGCGCAGCCTGAAGGACGCGGCGCGCCAGCAGCAATTGCTCGTTCGGTCGCAGCAGTCGGCGCTGGAGCGTCGACTACAGGCGCTCGAGACCGAGGTCGCGCAGACGGACGCTGAAGCGGCACTGCAGCGCCAGCGACTGGCGCTTGCCCGCCAGTCGCTGGCGCGATTGCAGTCGCTGCGCGACGAGCAGTTCATCTCTGCGGCGCAGGTGCAGGCCAAGGATGAGGAGGTCCTGGGCCTGCAGGCGGCCGCTCAGAGTCTGGAGCGGCAACGGGCGGCGCTGATGCGCGAGCGTGCCGAGCTCGAGGGCGAGCGTCGCGGACTGCCGCTGCTGGCCAGCACTGCTCAAGGCGGCATCGATCGCGACCTGGCTTCGCTGTCGCGTGAGTCGGTCGAGCAGGATGCGGCGCGACAGTTGGTGATCCGGGCGCCGCAGGACGGCACGGTGACGGCCTTGTACGCGGAGGCGGGGCAGAGCGTTTCGCCGTCGTCGGCGCTCGCCAGTCTGGTGCCGGTCGGCGCGACACTGCAGGCGCAGCTCTACGCCCCGTCGAGCGCGGTCGGCTTCGTGCGCCCGGCGCAGGAAGTGCAGTTGCGCTATGAGGCCTTCCCGTACCAGAAGTTCGGCCATCGGTCCGGCCACGTGCTGCGCGTGTCGCGCACGCCGCTCGCCGCCAGCGAGCTGGCCGCGCTGGCGCTGCCGGCGGCGGGCGCCGGCTCCCGGGCAGAGCCGCTGTTTCGCATCACCGTGGCACTCGATCGACCGGGCGAGCAACGATTGCCGCTGGTGGCGGGAATGCGGCTGCGGGCCGACGTGCTGCTCGAGCGGCGTCGGCTCGTCGAGTGGCTGTTCGAGCCCTTGCTGGGGCTGCGGGAGCGCGTGTGACGGCGGTCCTGAACGGCCTGCGCTTGGGCCTGGGCATCTCGCGCGTGCCGGTGATCCTGCAGACCGAGGCAGCCGAATGCGGGCTGGCGTGCCTGGCGATGGTGGCCTCGGCCCACGGACACCGCACCGACCTGCCGTCGCTGCGGCGTCGCTTCTCGCTGTCGGCCAAGGGGGCGACGCTCGGCGATCTGGTGCGCATGGCCGACGCCCTGCAGCTCAACTCCCGCGCGCTGCGCGCCGAGCTCGACGAGCTGGCGCAGCTGCAGACGCCCTGCATCCTCCATTGGGACCTGAACCACTTCGTCGTGCTGGTGTCGTTCAAGCGCGGGATCGCGCTCGTCCACGATCCCGCGCGCGGCATGCGCCGACTCGGGCTCGACGAGGTNTCGCGCCACTTCACCGGGGTCGCGCTGGAGCTTCAGCCGGCGCCGGGCTTCCTGCCGGTGCAGGAACGCCAACGCATCACGCTGCGCCAGCTGCTCGGCCCTGTGACCGGGCTCAAGCGCTCGCTGGCTCAGATCCTCGTGCTCGCGTTGGCGCTCGAGGGCTTCGTGCTGCTGAGTCCGTTCTTCATGCAATGGGTGGTCGACGGCGTGGTGGTCAGCGGCGACCGCGATCTGCTGCTGACGCTGGCGATCGGCTTCGGCTTGCTGGTGCTGATCCAGGTGGCGACGGCGGCCGCGCGCTCTTGGGCCGTGCTGGTGCTGTCGGCCACGCTGAACCTCCAGTGGCTGATCAACGTGTTTGCACACCTGATGCGGCTGCCGGTGGACTGGTTCGAAAAGCGTCACGCCGGCGACATCTGGTCGCGCTTCGGCGCGGTTCAACAGATCCAGAGGACGCTGACCACCAGCTTCATAGAGGCCGTTCTCGACGGCACNCTGGTCGTGCTCACGCTGGCGCTGATGGCTTGGTACAGCCTCGCACTGACCGCGATCGCGCTGNGCGCGGTGCTCGGCTACGGCCTGCTGCGCTGGGCGTTCTTCGGACCCTTGCGCGAGGCGACCGAGGAGACGCTCGTTTTCGAAGCCAAGCAGGCGAGCCATTTTCTCGAGTCGCTGCGCGGCGTGCAGGCGATCAAGCTGTTCAACGCGCAGGCGGACCGGCAGTCGCGCTTCGCGAGCCTCGTGGTCGATGCGATGAATGCCGATATCGCGACGCGCAAGCTCGAGCTGTGGTTTGCAGTGTTGCACCGGCTGCTTTTCGGCCTCGAAAGGGTGGCCGTGATCGGGCTCGGCGGCTTGCTTGTCCTCGACGGCAACTTCAGCGTCGGCATGCTGTTCGCGTTCTTTGCCTACAAGGAGCAATTCGCGCAGCGCGTGAGCGGGCTGGTCGACAAGACGGTGGCACTGAAGATGCTGAAACTGCAAGGCGAACGCCTTGCCGACATCGTGCTCACTGCGCCTGAGCCTGACGCCCGCGCGGCGGGCGTGCCCATGCACGAGCCGGCGCCGGGCATCGAGTTGCGTGACCTCGGCTTCCGCTATGCGGACGGTGAGCCCGAGGTGCTGCGCGGCGTCAGCCTGCGCGTGGAGCCGGGCGAATCGGTGGCCATCGTCGGGCCGTCGGGTTGCGGCAAGACGACGCTGCTCAAGCTGATGCTCGGCGTGCATGCGCCGACCGCGGGAGAGGTGCTGATCGGCGGCGTTCCGCTCGCACGCCTCGGGCTGCGCGCGTGGCGCGACATGGTGGGCGTTGTGATGCAGGACGAGCCACTGTTCTCGGGTTCGATTGCNGACAACATCAGCTTCTTCGACGCGCAGCCGGACCGGGTCTGGCTCGAGCAATGCGCTCGCGTGGCGGCNGTTCACGACGAGATCGAGGCCATGCCAATGGGCTACCACACGCTCATCGGCGACATGGGCGCGGCCCTNTCGGGTGGCCAGAAGCAGCGNATCCTGCTGGCNCGCGCGCTGTACAAGCGTCCGAAGATCCTGGTGCTGGACGAGGCGACCAGCTCGCTCGACGTCGAGCGCGAGCGCACCGTGAATCAGGCGGTGCGCCAGCTCGCACTGACGCGGGTGATCGTGGCGCACAGGCCCGAGACCATCGCGTCCGCCGGGCGCGTGATCGCGCTGCAGGATGGCCGGGTGGCGCAGGACTTGCGGAGCGTGGCGGGGACGGCCCCCAATCACTGAGGCGGNGNGCCGCGAGCAACGGGAACTGCCCGCCTCGTAAAATCGGCGCCTTCCATGTTCCATCCCAAGAGCTTCGACGTCATCGTGGTCGGTGGCGGCCACGCCGGCACCGAAGCGGCGCTCGCTTGTGCGCGCATGGGTTGCGCCACACTGTTGCTTTCTCACAACATAGAGACGCTGGGGCAGATGAGCTGCAACCCATCGATCGGCGGGATCGGAAAGGGCCATCTCGTCAAGGAAATCGACGCCCTGGGCGGTGCGATGGCTGTGGCCACGGACGAAGCCGGGATCCAGTTCCGAATCCTCAACGGCAGCAAGGGCCCGGCAGTGCGCGCGACGCGTGCGCAGGCCGATCGCCTTCTCTACAAGGGGGCCATCCGCGGTCGGCTGGAGAACCAGCCCGGGCTGTGGCTGTTCCAGCAGGCGGTCGACGACCTGCTGCTCGAAGGAGACCGGGTCGTCGGCGCCGTGACCCAGATCGGGCTGCGCTTTCGCGCCCGGGCCGTGGTGCTGACCGCCGGCACCTTTCTCGACGGCCGCATCCACGTCGGCCTTGAGAACTACGCCGCCGGGCGGGCCGGGGATCCGCCGGCCGTCAGCCTGTCAGCACGGCTGAAGGAACTGCGCCTGCCCCAGGGCCGGCTGAAGACCGGGACGCCACCGCGCCTGGACGGCCGGACGATCGACTTCTCGCGCTTGCAGGAGCAACCCGGCGACCTGGACCCGGTGCCGGTGTTCAGCTTCCTGGGCGCGCCGGAACAGCACCCGCGCCAGCTGCCTTGCTGGATCACGCACACGAACGAGCACACGCACGAGATCATCCGCAGCGGCTTCGACCGCAGCCCGATGTTCACCGGCGTGATCGAGGGTGTCGGGCCGCGCTATTGCCCAAGCATCGAGGACAAGGTCANCCGCTTCGCGGACAAGAATTCGCACCAGATCTTCCTCGAGCCCGAGGGCCTGACGACGCACGAGGTCTACCCGAACGGCATCTCGACCTCGCTGCCCTTCGACGTTCAGCTCGCTGCGGTGCGGTCAATGGTCGGGCTAGAGAATGCGCACATCCTGCGGCCGGGCTACGCGATCGAGTACGACTATTTCGATCCGCGCGAGCTCAAGTCCAGCTTCGAGACACGCGCGCTCAAGGGACTGTTCTTCGCCGGCCAGATCAACGGCACCACCGGCTACGAGGAGGCGGCGGCGCAAGGGCTGTTCGCCGGCGTCAATGCCGCATTGCAGGTGACGGGGCGCGAGCCCTGGTTGCCGCGGCGCGATCAGGCCTACCTGGGCGTGATGGTCGACGACCTGGTGACCAAAGGCGTCACCGAGCCCTACCGGATGTTCACGAGCCGGGCCGAGTTCAGGCTGCAGCTGCGCGAAGACAACGCCGACCTGCGCTTGACAGAGGCCGGCCGGCGGCTGGGGCTGGTGGACGACGCGCGCTGGGACGCGTTCTGCCGCAAGCGCGACCTGCTCGAGCGCGAACTCCAGCGCCTGCGCGCAACCTGGGTGCGGCCGGCGACGGTCCCGGCCGCCGATGCCGAGCACTGGCTGGGCAAGGCGCTGGAGCACGAATACAGCCTGGCCGAGTTGCTGCGTCGGCCTGGTGTCGGCTTCGACGAGGCCTGGGCGCTGGCCGCCCTCGCCGGGGTCGAGGGGGCTGTTTCACGTGAAACGCTGGCCCGGGAGATGGGTGNACGCGAGGCGGATGCGGTGATCGAGCAAGCCGAGATCTCGATCAAGTACGCCGGCTACATCGACAAGCAGGTNGACGAGGTCGAGCGCGCGTCGCAGCTCGAGCATCTGCGCCTGCCCGAGGACATCGACTATTCAACGGTGAGCGCGCTGTCCTTCGAGGTGCGGCAGAAGCTTGGCCGCCATCGGCCCGAGACGCTGGGCCAGGCCTCGCGCATTTCCGGCATCACGCCGGCAGCGATCTCGTTGCTGCTGGTGCACCTGAAGAAGCGGCGCTTCAAGGGCTTCGTCCGGGACGAGGCCGCTTGATCGATCCCGTCGACGCCATCGACGCTGTCAGCCGTGAGCTCGCCCTCGCGCCCGAGCCGGCGCAGATGGCCGCACTGGCGCAGTACCTGGCGCTGCTGCAGCGCTGGAACGCGACCCACAATCTGACCGCCATCCGCGAGCCCGCGGCGATGCTGACGCAGCACTTGGCGGACTGTCTGGCCGCGATCCCGCCGCTGCGCCGATACATGACGCAAGGTCGCCTGCTCGATGTCGGCAGTGGCGGCGGCTTGCCGGGCATCGTTGTCGCCGTGATGCAGCCGGACGTGGAGGTGGTTTGCGTCGACGCGGTGGGCAAGAAGGCGGCGTTCATCCGCCAGGCTGCCGGCGTGATGGGGCTGCGCAACCTTCGCGCGGTGCATGCCCGGGTCGAGGACTTGCGCGAAGCGCCGTTCGAAGTAATCGCCTCGCGCGCCTTCTCGTCGCTGGCGGAATTCGTCAAGCTGACCCGGCGCCACCTGGGCCCGGCGGGTGTCTGGCTCGCGATGAAGGGCAGGGCGCCCAGCGAAGAGATCGCCGCACTGCCGGCCGACACCGAGGTGTTTCACGTGGAACCGCTGCACGTGCCCGGCCTGGACGCTCAGCGCTGCCTGGTCTGGATGCGCCCGCGCCACGCCGCATGATGTCGACCTGGATCTGCGCTACGCTCGCGTCGCCCAAAGAAGACCGGCTGCGCGCCGCAGCCCGGCCCGCTCCCGGAGGAAAATCCATGAACCGCTGCCACCAGGCACCTGCCCGATGACGGCGCGAATCTTCTGCATCGCCAACCAGAAAGGCGGCGTCGGAAAGACGACGACGACGGTCAATCTGGCTGCCGGCCTGGCCCAGGTGGGCCGCCGCGTCCTTGTCGTCGACCTCGACCCGCAGGGCAATGCGACGATGGGCTCCGGTGTCGACAAGCGCTCGCTGCCGCTCAGCGTCTACGACGTGCTGCTCGAATCCGCGTCCGTCGCCGAAGCACGCCAGCCCAGCCCCAAAGGCGGCTACGACGTGCTTGGCGCGAACCGAGAGCTGGCCGGCGCCGAGGTCGAGTTGGTCGAACTCGAGCGGCGCGAGAAGCGGCTTCGCCTCGCGCTGCAGGTGGTCGCCTCCGACTACGATTTCGTCCTCGTCGACTGCCCGCCCAGCCTGAGCCTGCTGACGTTGAACGGGTTGTGCGCGGCCCACGGTGTCGTCGTGCCGATGCAGTGCGAGTACTTTGCGCTCGAGGGCCTGTCCGATCTTGTCAACACGATCAAGCAGGTGCACGCCAATCTCAACCCCGACCTGCAGATCATCGGTCTGCTGCGCGTGATGTTCGACCCGCGCATCACGCTGCAGCAGCAGGTCAGCGAGCAGATCAAGGCGCACTTCGGCGACAAGGTGTTCGACACAGTGATTCCGCGCAACGTGCGCCTGGCCGAGGCGCCCAGCTACGGACAGCCCGGCGTGACTTTCGATCCGGCCTCGAAGGGTGCGCAGGCCTTCGTCGAGTTCGCGCGCGAGATGGTCAAGCGCCTTGGATGAGACGCTGCTTTCGCGCGTCGAGGACGCCGGGCTGAACGCCAGCGCGCCGCCCGAGCAGCGCTGGATGGACGGTTGGCTGGTGCGCAGCTCGAAAGGCAAGGCGCGCCGTGCCCGTTGCATCAATGCCGTCGCCGCCGGCCGGTTGCCGCTGGCGGCGAAGCTGCAGCGCTGCGAGGCCTTGTACCGCGACGCCGGACTGCCGCTGGTCTTTCGCGTCACGCCGTTCAGCCAGCCGCCTGGGCTGGACGCCGAACTGGCCGCGCTCGGCCTCGTCGCGATCGACGACACCCGGGTGATGGTCAACGCCGCACTGCCGGTCGCGCCAGCGCCGGCGCTGCCGCCGGGCACGCGCTGGATCGCGCTGCCGGCCCCGGCCTATGCCGAAGCGGTGGGCCTGCTGCGCGGATCGCCCGAGGTCCAGCGCCGTGCGCACGGGCAGCGACTGGCATCCTCGCCGGTGCCTTACCAGGGCTTTGCGATCGAACGTGACGGCGAGATCCTGGCTTGCGGCCAGTTCGCGCAGGAGGACGAACTGGCTGGCCTGTACGACGTCTTCACGCGCGAATGCGACCGCGGCAAGGGCTGGTCCACGTTGTTGTGTCAGCACTTGCTTGCGCTGGCAGCAAGTCAGGGCGCAAGGGTCGGTTATCTGCAGGTCGAGGCCGACAACGCGCCGGCGCGCCAGGTCTATGCGCGGCTTGGCTTCGCCGACGGTTACGCCTACCACTACCGCCAGCGGCCGGGCGGCTGAACGCCGCGGCCCTGCGGCAGCGGTCCTAGAGCCCCAGCCCCTCGTCGAGCCCCAGGTGGATGTTCATCGTCTGCACCGCGGCGCCGCTTGCGCCTTTGCCCAGGTTGTCCAGGCGCGACAACAGCAGCACCTGGGTCTCGTTGGCAAAGACGAAGAGGTCGACGCGGTTGCTGTCGTTGCAGGCCCGCACGTCGAAGTAGCCACCTTCGAGCGTGGCCGGGTCGCTCAGCGGCATCACCTGGATGAAACGCTCACCGGCGTAGTGTTCGGCCAGTGCCTCGCGCAGCAGGGCGGGTGTCACGCCAGGCTTCAGCTGGGCCAGGTGCAGTGGCACGCTCACCGCGAGGCCGTTGTAGAAGTTGGCCACCACCGGCAGGAATACCGGCGCGTGCCGGAGCCCCGTGTGAGCCACCATCTCGGGCAGGTGCTTGTGATGCAGCGCCAGACCGTAAGGCCGGGGCGCCTGCAGTCGGGCATCACCGCCGGCCTCGTACTGCTCGATCATCTTCTTGCCGCCGCCCGAGTAGCCGGTGATCGAGGTCGCGCTGATGAGCGCCTCGATCGGCACCAGGCCCGCGTCGACCAGCGGGCGCAGCAGCAGGATGAACGAGCTGGCATGGCAGCCCGGATTGGAGATGCGCTTGGCCGCGCGCAGCCGGTCGCGNTGGCCGGGCGCCAGCTCGGGCAGGCCGAAAGCCCAGTCGGGCGCGGTGCGGTGGGCGGTGCTGGCGTCGATCAGGCAGGTGCGNGGATTGCTCACCATCGCCGCGGCCTCGCGCGCGGCCGCGTCGGGCAGGCACAGAAAAGCCACGTCGGCGGCGTTGAGCAGGCGCGCGCGCTCGGCGGCGTCCTTGCGTCGCTCGGGCGCGATGCGCAGCAACTCGATGTCCGGTCGCTTCGACAGGTAGTCGTGAATGCGCAGGCCAGTGGTGCCTTCCTGGCCGTCGACGAACACGGTATGCGTCATGCCTTGCCCATGCGTGGCGGTTGCGTTGAGCCCTGCAGCATAAGGCAAGGCCGCGCCGGCGGTCGGTGACAATCGCCGCCATGGTCACCAAGAAACCCAAAGGTCTGGGCCTCGGGCTCGAGGCCTTGCTCGGCCCCAAGGTCAGCGACGCGCCCGCGCCCGAAGGGCCGCCGACGACGCTCGCACTGGCGATGCTGCAGCCCGGGCGCTACCAGCCACGCACGCGCATGGACGAGGGCTCGCTCTACGAGCTGGCCGAGAGCATCAAGGGTCAGGGCGTGATGCAGCCCATCCTGGTGCGGCCGGTGGACGGCGGGCGCTACGAGATCATCGCTGGNGAGCGCCGNTTCCGCGCCGCCCGGCTGGCCGGGCTGGACAGCGTGCCGGTGCTCGTGAAGCCGGTGCCCGACGAGGCCGCAGCGGTGATGGCGCTGATCGAGAACATCCAGCGCGAGGACCTGAACCCGCTCGAGGAAGCGCATGGACTGCAGCGTCTGGTGACCGAATTCGCGCTCACACACGAACAGGCGGCGCAGGCGGTCGGGCGCTCGCGCAGCGCGGCGAGCAACCTGCTGCGCCTGCTCAACCTGGCCGAGCCGGTGCAGCAGATGCTGCTCGCCGGCGACCTGGACATGGGCCATGCGCGCGCGCTGCTAGCGCTCGGCGCGGCCGAGCAGGTGATGGCGGCCCACGAAGTGGTGGCACGCAAGCTCAGCGTGCGCGACGCGGAGCGCCTAGTGGCGCGCCAGTCGGCGGGTCCGCGCAGTGCNGCGCCGCACNCNGTGGCCAAGCCGGGCGANCTGCTGCGCCTGGAAGAGCGCCTAGCCGACCAACTCTCGGCCAAGGTGGACATTCGAATGCGACCCCGNGCCAAGGGTGGAGAGTTGGCGATCACTTTCACATCGCTCGAGGAGCTGAACGGTCTGCTCGAGCGCCTGGGNGTCACCGATCTCTGACCGCCCACGGCGTCGGCACGCGCCGTCCGGCGCTCAGGCCGTGGCTGGCCCGCGCCCGCGCTGCCGNGCCAGCCAAAGCAAGGCGAGCGCCACCAGCCCGATGGGCAGCAGCGAGCCCAGGTTGAGCCAGGTCCAGCCCTGCGTCGTGATCAACGCGCCGGAGGCGAACGAGCTCAGCCCCATGGTCGAGAAGACGCAGAAGTCCATTGCCGCCTGGGCGCGGATCCGTTCCTCGGGTCGGTAGGCCGTCGTCAAGAGCGTCGTGCCTCCGACGTAGAGGAAGTTCCAGCCCACCCCCAGCGTCAGCAGTGCGACCAGGAACTGCATCAGCTCGACGCCGGACAGCGCGACGACGACGCAGACCGCGTTGAGCAGCGCGCCCGCGCCCATCACTGCCAGCGCGCCGAAGCGCCGGATCAGGTGCCCGGTGAAGAAGCTGGGAACGAACATGCCCAGTACGTGCCACTCCAGCACCAGCGCGGTGTGGCCGAACGGGTGCCGGCATTGCTGCATCGCGATCGGCGTCGCCGCCATGAGCAGGTTCATCACGCCGTAGCCGAGCGCGCTAGCCGCGATCGCGACGACGAACGCCGGCTGGCGCAGCAGTTCGCTCAGCGAGCGGCCGGTGGCGGTGCCCACAGCCGGCGGACGATGTTCGGGAAAGCGGATCAGCGACAACGTCAACAGCGAGACCAGCGCCACTGCGACGAGCGCGAGGTAGGCACCGGCGAAGGGGGCGGAGAGTAGCGAGCGGGTCGCGTTCGCCAGGTTCGGCCCGACGAAGGCGCCGACGATGCCGCCCGCGAGCACGAGCGAGATCGCGCGCTCCTTGAACGACGGTGCGGCCAACTCGGGCGCGGCAAATCTGTACAGCGACGCATTCGCGCTGTAGAAACCCGACAGCAGCGTCGCCGCGACGAGTAGCCAGAACTGGTGCGTGACCACCGCGAGCGCGCACAGCGCAGCCGCGACGGCGGCGACGACCAGCCCGATCTGGAATGCGCGCTTGCGCCCCCAGCGCGTCTGCAGCCGCGCGACCGGTACTGTCGACAGCGCGCCGCCGACGACATAGCCCGTGACCGGCAGTGTGGCCATCCAGCCCAGCGGCGCCATCGCCAGCCCGACCAACCCGTTGACCGCGATGAAGGTCACGTTGTTGGTCAGGAACAGCCCTTGGCAGACCGCGAGCAGCAGAAGGTTGAGATTCATGCCGCCGATGATCGCATCCGGTGCCGGTCGGCCAGAGCGGGCCGCGGCGCGTTATCGAAGAGTGCGTTGCAGCGCGTCGGCCTCGGCAAGGCACGCGTCTTGCGAGCGTGCCGGGCGTGAGCAAGGTCTCGAGATGGCGGCGAAACCCGGGTCTCATCGCGGCCCGCACGGGCGCAGAATGAACCATGCTGGTCACATGACATCGAAACTCATGCGCTGCTGATCGACGGAAAGCTCTGATGGAGCCTGGGCCCGTACAGCCGGGACTTCATCAGAACTTCCCAGGCGCGGATCGGAGGTCTGACCTCCATCGGCGCCTTCCTCGAACCAGGAGGTCCGCATGGACGTGATCAGCAGCCTGAAGGCGCGCTACGAACGCATGAGCGCCGAAGAGATGTCCCTCGAGGACTATCTTGCCGAGTGCAAGCGCAACCCGCTTGCCTATGCCACCGCCGCCGAGCGCATGCTCAAAGCGATCGGTGAACCCAGCACCATCGACACGCGCAACGACCCGCGCCTGTCGCGCCTGTTTGCGAACAAGCTGATCAAGGTCTATCCGGCCTTCGCCGAGTTCTACGGCATGGAGGACTCGATCGAGCAGGTCGTGAGCTACTTCCGCCANGCGGCGCAGGGGCTCGAGGAGAAGAAGCAGATCCTCTANCTGCTCGGCCCGGTGGGCGGCGGCAAGAGCAGCATCGCCGAACGGCTGAAGCAGCTCATGCAGGACGTGCCGTTCTACGCGATCAAGGGCTCGCCGGTGAACGAGAGCCCGCTTGGCCTGTTCGATGCGGCCGAGGACGGTGCGATCCTCGAGAGCGAATACGGCATCCCGCGCCGCTACCTGAACCGCATCCTCAGCCCCTGGGCGGTGAAGCGACTCGACGAGTTCGGCGGCGACATCCGCCAGTTCAAGGTCATCAAGCGCTACCCGTCGACCCTGAAGCAGATCGCGATCAGCAAGACCGAGCCTGGCGACGAGAACAATCAGGACATCTCCAGCCTCGTCGGCAAGGTCGACATCCGCAAGCTCGAGACCTACGCCCAGGACGACCCCGACGCTTACAGCTACAGCGGCGGCCTGTGCCTGGCCAACCAGGGCCTGCTCGAATTCGTCGAGATGTTCAAGGCACCGATCAAGGTGCTGCACCCGCTGCTGACCGCGACGCAGGAAGGCAACTTCAAGGGCACCGAGGGCTTCGGCGCGATCCCGTTCGACGGCGTGATCCTCGCGCACAGCAACGAGAGCGAGTGGAAGGCCTTCCGCAACAACAAGAACAACGAGGCCTTCCTCGACCGCATCTACATCGTCAAGGTGCCGTACTGCCTGCGCGTCAGCGAGGAGATCAAGATCTACGAGAAGCTGCTGCGAGGCTCGTCGCTCGCGCAGGCGACCTGTGCGCCGGGCACGCTGAAGCTGATGAGCCAGTTCGCGATCCTCACGCGCCTGAAGGAACCCGACAACAGCAGCCTGTACAGCAAGATGCTGGTCTACGACGGCGAGAACCTGAAGGACACCGACCCGCGCGCCAAGAGCTACCAGGAGTACCGCGACTACGCCGGCGTCGACGAAGGCATGAGCGGCATCAGCACGCGCTTTGCCTACAAGATCATCAGCAAGGTCTTCAACTTCGACAGCACCGAAGTCGCGGCGAACCCGGTGCACCTGATGTACGTGCTCGAGCAGCAGATCGAGCGCGAGCAGTTCCCCAAGGAGACCGAGGACAAGTACATCGGCTTCATCAAGGAACAGCTGGCGCCGCGCTATGCAGAGTTCATCGGCAAGGAGATCCAGACCGCCTACCTCGAGAGCTACTCCGAGTATGGCCAGAACATCTTCGACCGCTACGTCACCTACGCCGACTACTGGATCCAGGACCACGAGTACCGCGACACCGACACCGGCGAGGTCTTCGACCGCGGCAGTCTNAACGCCGAGCTCGAGAAGATCGAGAAACCTGCCGGCATCGCGAACCCGAAGGACTTCCGCAACGAGATCGTCAACTTCGTGCTGCGCGCGCGCGCCAACAACGCCGGCAAGAACCCCAACTGGACGAGCTACGAGAAGCTGCGCACCGTGATCGAGAAGAAGATGTTCTCGAACACCGAGGAGCTCCTGCCGGTAATCAGCTTCAACGCCAAGGCGAGCGCCGACGAAGCCAAGAAGCACGAGGACTTCGTCACCCGCATGGTCGCCAAGGGCTACACGCCCAAGCAGGTGCGGTTGCTGTGCGAGTGGTACCTGCGCGTGCGCAAGAGCAGCTGATGTTGCAGTCCATCATCGACCGGCGGCTGGCGGGCAAGAACAAGTCGATCGGCAACCGCGAGCGCTTCCTGCGCCGCCACAAGGAGCAGATCCGCGAGGCCGTCAAGCGCGCGATCGACGGCCGTGGCATCCGCGACATCGAGCGCGGCGAGGACATCCACATCCCCAAGCGCGACCTGTCCGAGCCNGTGTTCGGCCACGGCCAGGGCGGCGTGCGCGAGATCGTGCACCCGGGCAACAAGGACTACGTGCGCGGCGATCGCATCGAGCGGCCCAAGGGCGGCAGCGGCGGGGGCAGCGGCAGCGGCCGGGCCAGCGATCAGGGCGAAGGCGAGGACGACTTCGTCTTCGCACTGAGCAAGGAAGAGTTCATGCAGGTCTTCTTCGAGGACCTCGCGCTGCCGCACCTGGTGCGCACCCAGCTCGCCGAGGTGCCCGAGTGGAAGAGCCACCGCGCCGGCTTCACCAGCGACGGCACGCCCAACAACCTGCACGTCGTGCGCTCGATGCGCGGCGCGATCGGCCGCCGCATCGCCATCGGCGCAGGCAGCCGGCGCGACCTGCGCGAGATGCAGCGGCAGCTCGAGGCCTTGCAGCGCGCGCTGCAACCCGGCGACCAGGCCGCCGAGCGCGAGATCGCCGAACTCGAGGCGCAGATCGCGATGCTGCGCATGCGCCTCGAGCGCATTCCCTACCTGGACCCGATCGACCTGCGCTTTCGCAGCCGCGTGCGCGTGCCGGTACCCACCAGCAAGGCGGTGATGTTCTGCCTGATGGACGTCTCGGGCTCGATGGACGAAGGGCGCAAGGAGCTGAGCAAGCGTTTCTTCATCCTGCTCTACCTGTTCCTGACGCGGCACTACGAGAAGATCGAGCTCGTCTTCATCCGCCATCACACGCAGGCGGCCGAAGTCGACGAGGAGAACTTCTTCCACGCGCGCGAGACCGGCGGCACCGTGGTCAGCAGCGCGCTCGTGCTGATGGAGGAGATCATTCGCGCGCGCTACAACCCGGCCGAGTGGAACATCTACGGCGCGCANGCCAGCGACGGCGACAACTGGCACCATGACAGCGGCCGCTGCCGCGAACTGCTCAACGACAAGCTGCTGCCGCTCGTGCGCTACTACGCCTACGTGCAGGTGGCCGAGGAAGAGCAGAACCTCTGGGACGAATACGCGCAGCTTCTGGAGGCGAACCCGCAGTTCGCGATGCGCAAGGCGACCGAGGCGTCGCAGATCTACCCGGTCTTCCGGGATCTCTTCAAGAAGGAGCAGGCCGCGGCCTGATGCCCCGATGAGTGAACCCGGCCAAGAGCGACGCCACGGCGACAACCCCTCGCGCATCCCCGCCGCCGGCGAACGCCGGCTGAACCCGGTGCGCCTGCAAGCGCCGCTCCCCGCACCGGCGCGTGCCGTGCAGCCGCTGCCGGGGCCGAGCGACTGGACCTTCGAGCTCATCGAGCAGTACCACAAGGTGATCCGCGAGACGGCCCAGCGCTACGGGTTGGAGACCTACCCGAACCAGCTCGAGATCATCACCGCCGAGCAGATGATGGACGCCTACGCCAGCGTCGGCATGCCGGTGAACTACCGCCACTGGAGCTACGGCAAGGAGTTCATCGCGACCGAGAAGAACTACAAGCGCGGCCACATGGGCCTGGCCTACGAGATCGTCATCAACGCCAACCCCTGCATCAGCTATCTGATGGAGGAGAACACGATGGCGATGCAGGCGCTCGTGATCGCGCATGCCGCCTACGGCCACAACAGTTTCTTCAAAGGCAACTACCTGTTCCGCATGTGGACCGACGCGGCGTCGATCATCGACTACCTCGTCTACGCCAAGAACTACGTCGCCCAGTGCGAAGAGAAGCACGGGCTCGGCGCGGTCGAGGAGTTCCTCGACTCCTGCCATGCGCTCGCCAACCACGGCGTNGATCGCTACCGCCGCCCGAGCCGCAAGACGCTGGCGCAGGAGCTGGCCGAGCGCAAGGATCGCGAGGCCTACGCACAGCGCCAGGTCAACGAACTCTGGCGCACGCTGCCGCGCAAGGCCGAGAAGGACGCGGCCGAGAAGGAGAGCCGGCGTTTCCCCGATGAGCCGCAGGAGAACTTGCTCTACTTCATCGAGAAGAACGCGCCGCTGCTCGAGCCCTGGCAGCGCGAGATCGTGCGCATCGTGCGCAAGGTGGCGCAGTACTTCTACCCGCAGCGCCAGACGCAGGTGATGAATGAAGGCTGGGCCTGCGTCACTGGCGACACCCTGATCGTGACGGACCGCGGTCTGCTGCCGGCGCAGGAACTGGTCGACACACAGTTCGACGGCCGGGTCGAGGACGGCAACCGCGTCGTCAACTGGTTCACGCATGTCAACAAGCCGCGCGTGCGCATCACCACGCGCCACGGCTACTTGCTGCATGGCGGCGCCGACCACAAGGTGCTGCTGGGTGACCGCTGGGTCGAACTGCAGTCGCTACGCGTGGGAGACTCGGTCGAGATCCGCCGCGGCGGCGGCGTGTTCGCCAGCGAGCCGGTGGCTATCGACTATGACGTCGCGACCCGCCCGCGTCTGGCCGAGGTCTGTGCGCGTCANGCGGTATCGATGCACACCTTCCTGAAGTGGCAGTCGGGCCATCGGCAGNTGCGCGTCTCGGCCGAGCATGCCTCGCGGCTGGCCGCCTGCGCGGCCGACTGGCAGGCGATCAAGGCCGACCCGGCGCGCCCGCTGGCGCTGCGCGAGGCCGACGACTTGCCGCGCCGGCCGGCCACGCTCGACGCCGAGCTGGCCGAGGTGCTGGGCCAGCTCACCGGAGACGGTTTCGTCGAGACCACGCATTCGGGCCGCATCAACCTGACGTCGCAGGACGAACCGCTGCTCGACTTCTTCGAATGCACTATGCTCGCGCAGTTCGGCCTGGTGGCGCGGCGTCGCCCTGACNGCAACCACTTCAACAGCACCGTGCACAGCGCCGCGCTGGCGCGGGTGCTGGTCGAGAACCTGCAGTTCGCGCAGGGGAGCGGCGCTGCAGCGCGCAAGCGCGTGCCCGACGTCGTGCTGCGCTCGCCCCGTCCAGTAGTGGCGGCGTTCCTGCGCGGTCACTTTGACACCGACGCATGCGTATCCGTTGCCGACCGGCAAGTCATCCTGGTCAGCAAGAGCCTGGAGCTGTTGCGCACCGAACAGCTGCTGCTGCTGAACCTGGGCATCGTCTGCTCGGTGCGGCCGCAGCGCGATGGCACGCACCGGCTCGTGATTACCGGAAGCGACCTGCCGCGCTACGCGCAAGAGGTCGGCTTTCGGCTCCCGTACAAGCAAGCTGCGCTGCAGGAGGTGCTAGAGCAGACGCGTTGGTTCCTGAAAAAGGACGACCGCACCACCATCGAGCGCATCGAACACGACGAGGGCCCGGTGGTGGACTTCAGCGTCGAGAACTCGCACGCGTACAAGGCCAGCTGCTTCATCAACCACAACTGCTTCTGGCACCACAAGCTGCTCAACACGATGTACGACGATGGCTTCCTGACCGACGGCGTGATGATCGAGTGGCTCAAGTCGCACACCAACGTGATCTACCAGCCGCCGGTCGGGCACAAGGCCTACAGCGGACTGAATCCGTACGCGCTGGGCTTCGCGATGTACACCGACATCAAGCGCATCTGCGAGGCGCCCACCGACGAGGATCGCGCCTGGTTCCCCGACCTCGCCGGCACGCCCTGGCTGCCGGCGCTGGACCAGGCGATGCGCAACTTCAAGGACGAGAGCTTCGTCGGCCAATACCTGAGCCCCAAGCTGATGCGCGAGTTGCGCCTGTTCGCGATCACCGACGACGAGGAGCAGAGCGAGCTCGAGGTCAGCGCGATCCACGACGACGCCGGCTACCGCCGCGTGCGCGAGGCGCTGAGCCGCCAGTATGACCTGGGCTCGCGCGAGCCCAACATCCAGGTCTGGAACGTCAACCTGCGCGGCGACCGTTCGTTGACGCTGCGCCATTTCCAGCACAACGACCGCCCGCTGCACGAGTCGGCCGACGAGGTGCTCAAGCACGTCGCCCGGCTGTGGGGCTTCGGCGTGCAACTCGAGAGCGTAAACGCGAAGAACGACGTCACGAAGCGCTGGACGGTGCCGGCGCCCTTGCAGGCCTGAGGCGCGGCCGCGCTACTTCAACAGCCGGCCCAATGCGTCGAGCTCGGCGGCCGCGAGCTGGTGCAGCGCGTCCACCTGCTTCGCGGCGGCCTGTGCCGCGTTCTGATCGACCCTGGACTGCGCATCGACCTCGGCGAGTTGCTTGCTCAGCTGCGGATCGGTCTCGATCACGCGCTTCACGCTCGCCATCTTCAGCACTCCGTTGACGACCGCCCGGTTCGCGGCCAGCGTCTCGGTCTGCGCGCGCGCGCGCTGGGTCAGTCGGTCCAGGCCGCGCAGGATCTCGTCGGAGAAGCCCTGGAAGGCACTGCCGCCGACCGACTGCGTCTGACCGGGGTCGAGGTCGGGCGTGTCGGGCAGCAGCAGCACGTCGCCGACGGCGAGCCTCTGAAGATCCAGATGCGGGTTCAGCGCCTCGATGCGACCCAGCGTCGCGGCGGCGTTTGCGCCGGCCGACGCCTTGAGCAGGGTCGCGCCCAGCGCCTGGAGGTCGGTGCCTTGCTTGACGGTGACGAACTTCATCGCAGACTCCGGTGAGGCAGAGCTTTCGAATCTCAAGGGGCGATCAGGTTCAGCGCCAGCATCTCGGCCGGCAGCGGCGCCTGGATGCGCCCGCTCGTAATGTTGCCGATGGCCGCGACACGTGCGTTGCCGTTGCCGACCAGGATCGACAGATCGGGGCCGCGCACCCGGTTCGCATTGACGATCGCGACCGGCGTGTTCAGCAACACCGACACTTTGGACGGGCCGCCGCGCANCTCGCAGCGGTTGTCGTTGAACAGGACCTCGGCGTTGGCCGTGACCTCGGCCGCCGGCGCCGAACCGCGCGCGATCAGAACGTTGCCCAGCACCGAGGCGCTGGCGCCAAGGCGGTTGACCACCGCGGCGTTGGTCGCGAAAGCGGCCGGCGCCGCGTCGACGAACGCGTGCCGGCCCGAGATCACGAGCGTGCGCGTGTCGTCGACCGCCAGCGTCGTGAAGCGCGCGAGACGCGAGACCGCACCCGCCACACCGGTCGTGCCCACCGTGCCCGGCGCGCTCCCCGCGCCGGTCGTGCTCGGCTGCCCGACCAGCAGCGACCAGCAGGCGGTATTGCTGGTCGCGGCCGTGGGCTGCTCGTCGCGTTCGACGTGGTTGTGAAGCAGTTCGGTCTGCAGGTACGGCGGCAGCACGAGCACACCAATGACCGGGAACGCGGTATCGGCGACCGGGCCGAAGCCGACGACGTCGTTGCCCTGCACGCGCGATGTCGCCGACGACGCGGCGTCGATCGCGACGACGCCGCGCACGCGCGCGCCCGGCTGAATGCCGATGCGTCGAAGCGTGTTGCCGGCGATCGTGACCGAACTCGAGCGCGCGAGGCCGATGCCTACGACCTCTTGTCCGAAGTCGCCGGTCGACACAGGCGTGCCGATGTCGCTCAGGTGGTTGTTCTCGATCGACAGCGCGCCGCCGGCGGCAGCGTCGGTCATCACGATGCCGTTGCCGCAGCGTTCGATGATGTTGAGCTTGACGACGAGGTTCGCGGCCGGCGCGGCGATCAGCAGCGCGGCATCGGGGAACCCGCTCACCTGGTTGGCCAGCACCTGGCACTGGTCGCTGCCGGTCGTGTCCAGCCCGGTGAGCAGCGAGATCGCGCTGCCGACCGGCTGTCGCTCACCCTGGGCGACGCCGGCGATCTTGTTGCCGCCGATCCACGCGCCGTCGGTGCCGCAGGCGATGCCGGGGCCGTTGACGTTCAGGTTGTTGTCGTCCAGCCGCACGCTCGCGCCGGCGTAGGCCCCGCCCAGCATCGACAACCCGGCATTGCGGCAGCCGAGCAGCTGGTTAGCGCGGATCGCGGTGTCGCCCTTGTGCGCGACCAGGCCGGACATCAGCACGCCGTTGTTCTGGCACCAGAGCAAGTTGTTCTCGATCGTCAGCCCGGCGGTGATCAGGAACTTGGCGGCGCCTTCGTTGGCCGGGACGTCGAGCGCGCGAATGCCGTCGGGTGCGACCACCAGGTTGTCGCGGATCGTCGCGCCGCCAACGATGCCGGCAAGTGCGATGCCGGCGCCGCGTGCGTCGTTGGTCGCGAACACCGCGACCACGAGTTCACGCAGCGCGAGCCCGAGCACGCTGCTCGCCGACAGCGCCGACTGGCGGCCGAGCGAGATCACCGCCAGGTCCTCGATTGCGATCGCCGTGCATTGCTCGACGCTGAACGCGCCGCCCGGGGTGACGATCAGCGTCGCCGGGCCCTGACCGTGGATGCGCAGCGAGTTGATGCCGCGCACGCGCACCGGCCCGTCCAGCGCGTACTGGCCGGCATGCAGGCAGACCGTGCCGCCGCTGTCGCGAACGCGATCGACCGCGGCCTGGATCGTGAGCTGGCCGCTCGCGTGCGCCTCGGGCGTCACGCAAACGGTGCAGCCGCAGTCGCTGCCGCCGGCCACAGGCGGCCAGGGTTTGCGGCAATCGCTCGCGCTGCCGGCCGCGACATCCCAGATCGCGAGCCGGGCGTGGTGGTGGTGGATGCCGCGCGGCGGCGCGCGGTCGAGCAGTTCGACCGAGGCGTCCGAGGTGCGCGCCGCGAAGACCCAGCAGTCACCGGTCTTGAAGCCGCGTGTGCCGGCGGCGGCGTCGAAGTGCACGGTGATGCCGTTCTCGAGGATCAGCGTGGTCGTGCCCGCCGGCACCGCAATCACACCGGCCGAGCCGACGGCGTCGAGGTCCTGCACCTGCACCGGGCTGGCGCTGGCGTCGGTGCGGAAGACGCCGCCCTTGTGGTCCCAGCGCCGCACGCGCAGGTTGCGCGCCGCCGGCCAGGAGCTGCTCGGGAACTGCGGTGACGGCGCTGCCGGTGGCAGCATCGCCGCCGGCAGCGCCGGTGTGAAGGCGATACGCCGCGTCGCCTCGGTGACGGTGATCTTGCGCATCTCGCCCGGGCGCTGCGAGAACTCGCGCGCGTCGTCGACGATCTCGACCCAGTCGCCGGTGTTGAAACGAAGCACGTCGTCGCGACCGAGCGTGTCGAGCTCGAGCTCGGTCGCCGACACCAGGCTCGCGACCCGGCTGCCGACGCTCGCGTTCTCGCGCGACCACTTGAAGGTGGCGCCGGCGTCGGGCAGCCCGGGGTCGTGGATCTCGACGCGATAGAGCTGGTTCTCGAGCCCTCGGTAGCCGCCGGTGGGCGGCAGCTCGCACGGGTCGTCGGTGGGCGCGACCTCGAAAGTGCCGGTCGTGAGCCGCCCTGTCGACGGCGCGATGAGCGCGCTCCAGCCGGCGAGGTCGGCGTCGGGCGAGGCGCAACTGGTGCTGCTGCCGGCGTCGTCGGTGAGCACGCGCACCTGCCACACGGTCTGCAGTCGCGAGCTTGTCTCGATGCCAAGCGCACTTTCGACCAGCGCCGGCGTCTCGAGCGAGGTCACCTCGCGGTTCCAGACATCGAGGTAGACGAGGTGACGGCCGGTGCCCGGCAGCGCTGGCGGTTCGGGCAGATACGGCTGGGTCGCATAGGCGATCGGGTCGGCGAAAGCGCCTTCGGCGAGCAAGTCGTCGAACAGGCGCTTCGCGTCGTCGTCGCTCGGCGCGCCGTGGTTCTCGGCCAGCAGGCCGTCGACGTAGAGGCGGCCGCTGCCGATCTGCAGCGTGTCGGCCACGGGCGTGATCTTGAAGGCGCCAGGCGTCGTCGACGCGACGGTGGCGCGGCCGAGCGTGTCGGCGGCGAGCGCGCGCAGCCGCCGATCGACGATCGCGACCAGCTCGTTGACGTCGCCATCGAGCAGCACACGGCCCTGCTGCAACTCGACACCGGCGTAGTCGAGCAGCGGGTTCAGGCGCACTCGTGAGAAGTCGGCGGCCATGGTGGGTCTCCCGATAGCGGATCAGGTGGCGTAGAAGAGCCCGGCGTGCAGGCCGAAGCGCAGGTATTCGTCCAGGCGCAGGCGCAGGTTGGTCTCGCGCTGCGGCTGGTTCAGCGGCCGCAGCACGCCCATCTCGCTCTCGTCGGACGCCCCTTCGCGGATCGACCGGTCGGTCGCGCCGCGCAGCTGCGCATAACCCGGGTCGCCATAGCGCAGCGAGGTGAAGTGCGGCAGCGCCGACGGGTGCGCCGCGTCGGGCACGCAGCGATAGCGCCGAGGCGTGATCGACCCCACCGGCACGTACGAGAAGCGCATGCAGCCTTCCTGCCGCCGCTCGACCAGCACCGGCGCGCGCCAGGTCTCCAAGGGTGCGGCGCCCAGGCTGGCGAACAAGATGCTGTTCTCGACNAACCGCGCCAGCCGGGTGCGCAGCTTGCCGACCACGGTGCAGTCGCTCGCACTGAGCTCGGCGCCGGGGCCACCGGCGCCGTCGCCGTCGAAGGCCACGCCGTCGGCCGCGCCGGCATCGACGATGCAGTCGCGCAGCGCGACGCTGGCGTCGGCCACCGCCTGCAGCGGCCCGGTGATGCAGCGTTCGAGCGTGACCTTCGCGAACTGGTGCTCGACGATCAGGCTCGGCGCGGCGGGCGAGACGGCACTGCCGTCGGCGGCGAGTGTGCGCCCGGGCACGAGCGTGCAGTCGCGCAGGATCAGCTCTCGCGGTTCGTCGTCGGCGGTCGCGGGCAGGCGCAACGCGCCGCCGACGACGACCAGTCCCTCGACGACGAGCGTGCCGCGCGCGCCGAGCTGCAGCAGCACCTCGCCCGACGCAGCGAGCAGCGGCCGCGCCGGGTTGGCGGCGCTGACCACGACCTCGTGGCCCGCATCGCCGGGCGTCAGCACGGAATCGACCTTGAAGGTCGGTGTCTCGGCGTAGCTCAGGCTGTCGCCGATGACGAGCCGGCCGCCGCCGGCGATCGCGTCCAGCGCCGGCTGCAGCGCCGAGCCGCCGCTCACTTGCTGCGGCGGCGGGCTCGTGAGCTCGCTGCCGGTCGGCACGCGCTCGTATTCGCCGCCACCGATCCGGCGCACGCTGCCGTAGTGGAAGCTGGCGAGCAGCGGACCGTCGGCCGCGGCGCCGAGCAGCACGCGGCCGCGTTCGGGGTCGAAGCCGATCGTTCCCGGCAGCACCGCCGCCTCGTGGTTCCAGCCGATCACGCTGCCGCTGCCATCGACGATGTCGCGCAGGTCGCAGACGCGCACGTCCTTCACGGACACCGCGATCGGCAGACCGGTGGGAGTCGCCGGCGGGCGCAGCAGCACGAAGCTCTCGCCTGGCCCGTAGT